>Ga0099364_10007456_pt1 | contig 15614 bp, 8 predicted proteins | sample TergutTh196P3_FD_73070 | JGI IMG/M metagenome (GOLD analysis project Ga0099364, IMG submission 73070) | Microcerotermes parvus P3 segment gut microbial communities from Pointe-Noire, Republic of the Congo - Th196 P3 | ecosystem: Host-associated > Arthropoda: Insects > Digestive system > Gut ...
GATTGTCCCGGTGGTTGTACCGTCGGAAGAATCAGGCGTTGCGTTGGACGATGTGCTGGGTTCAAAAATCGCCTACACCGACGACGGCACGGCGATCAACAGCGGCAAGTACGACGGGTTGCCGACCGCCCGATTCAAGGAACAAATCACCGCCGACCTTGCCGCCGTCGGGCTGGGCCGCAAAGCGGTCAATTACAAGCTCCGCGACTGGCTCTTCAGCCGCCAGCATTTTTGGGGCGAACCGTTCCCCATTCTGCACGAACTCGACGCGAACGGTCAGCCGAACGGCCGCATCCGGGCATTGACGTCGGACGATCTGCCGATTGACCTGCCGAAGGAAATCGCGTTCGACGCCAAACACAACACGCCGGAGCCGCCGCTCGAAAAAGCCCCGGAAAGCTGGCTATACGTGACGCTCGACGGCAAACGCTACAAACGCGAAACGAACACCATGCCGCAGTGGGCCGGCTCCTGCTGGTACTATCTCCGGTTCCTCGACCCGAAAAACAGCAAGGCGTTCGTTGATCCCGAAATCGAAAAAGCGTGGATGCCCGTTGACCTGTATGTCGGCGGGGCGGAACATGCCGTGCTACATTTGCTCTACGCAAGATTCTGGCACAAGGTGCTGTATGATCGCGGCTATCTTTCGATGTCCGAACCGTTCCAGAAACTCGTCAATCAGGGCATGATCCTTGGAGAGATGGAATTTACAGAGTTCAGAATTCAAGTATCGGAAGAAATGATCGACCGCAACGGGGGCTGTTTCTTCAACCCCGGGACTCATCAGGATATTCCTGTTGTCAAAATCGAATCGTCGCGAAACAATGGCAGGATCGAAGCCCGTGTCTCGGCAAAACACGTCGATATCCAGCGTGATGGCACCGGTTATTTCATGGGCACGACTTTCCCGTGCTTGTCCGTAAAACACGACATCACACAAGTGGTGAAAAAAGGCGAAGCGTTTGTCCTTGCCGAAGATGAAAGCATTGTCATTGACGCCCGCTCGTACAAAATGTCGAAGAGTCGCGGAAACGTGGTCAACCCGGACGATGTGGTCAGCAATTACGGGGCGGATTCGCTGCGTCTTTACGAGATGTTCATGGGGCCGCTTGAAGCGGTCAAACCGTGGTCGATGGACGGCGTGAGCGGTGTGCGCGGTTTTCTCGACCGTGCGTGGCGCATGGTGGTGCCTGCCGACCTCGAAGACGCCGTATTGCTCGACTGCGTGCAGGATGTCGAACCGACGCCCGAACAGAATCGCGTCCTGCACAAAACGATCAGAGGCGTGACACACGATATTGAGAACATGCTGTTCAACACGGCGATTGCGAAAATGATGGAATTCACCAATTTCTTCACGAAGCAGGATGTGCGTCCGATGTCAGTGATGCGGCGATTCGTGTTGCTGTTGTCGCCGTTTGCGCCGCATATCGCCGAGGAACTCTGGCAACTGCTCGGCGGTCAAACAACGCTGGCTTACGAACCGTGGCCCACGTTCGACGAATCGCTGATTAAGGAAGACACGCTGACGATTCCCGTGCAAATCAACGGCAAACTGCGGGCAAAACTCGATGTGCCCACTGGTCTCAATACGGCACAAACCGAAGCCCTCGTCAAATCCGACGCCAAAATCGCCGAACTGCTCGCCGGGAAAACCATCGTCAAGGCCGTCATCGTGCCGGAACGGATGGTGAACTTTGTGATAAAATGAGATTGTTCACCACGAAATCACGAAGAAGCACGAGAGTTTTCCTGGTGAGAATGATTCGTGCTTTTTTAGATCAAATGGTTTCTCTTCCATGTGAGAACAGTAATGATGTGCAAAGCAAACGGAGATCAAATTCGTCCTCTTGAAACAATCCCGCCGATAGAGTAACATAAATCTTTCGCTGGAAAGTTTTCAACCACATTTATCGTGGCGTCACGATTGAAACATTGAAAGCGTAAAGATAGGATGAAGCCGGTACTCCGGCGCAATGACGATTATCATTGAAAGCAACCCATGTCGAACAAAGAGAGCAAGGGTGCAAGTGACGCCGTTTGGGTGTTGGACGCACACGGGATTTTGTACCAGGTGTTTCACGCGCTGCCGAGCGATCTGAGCAGTCCGCGCGGTGAGCCGGTCGGGGCGATCTTCGGATTCGTGCGAGACCTGCTAACGCTGTATTTCGACCACAAACCCGCGTTGCTGTTTTGCGCGTTCGATATGCCGGGACCAACGTTTCGGCACGACATTGACGCCGAATACAAGGCCAACCGCAAGGAAATGCCCGAACCGCTTTCGGTGCAGATCAAGTTGTTGCAACCTGTGTTGGAAGCGTTTGGCATTCCGATGTTCGGCGTACCGGCGTTCGAGGCCGACGATCTCATGGCGACGATTGCCACCCGTGCCGAAACGTCCGGGAAAAATTGTGTGTTGGTCACTGCCGACAAGGACTGCCGCCAATTGATCACCGACCGCGTTTCACTGTTCCATCTGCGGAAACAGGCGTTTTATCGTGCGCAAAACCTTCTCGACGATTGGGGCATTCGGCCCGACCAAGTTGTCGATTTTCAAGCGATGGTCGGCGATTCGAGCGACAACGTGCCGGGTATCCCGCTCATCGGGCCGAAACTCGCGACGCAACTTTTGCAGCAATACGACACACTCGAAAACATCCTTGACCATGCCGATGAAGTTTCCGGCCAAAAGCGGAAGGAAAACCTGAAAAACGGTCGTGGCACGGCGATGATGTGCCGCGAACTGGTGCGGCTGCGGCGCAACGTGCCGCTGGAAATCAATTGGGATGCCGGTCGTGTGCGGGGCTTTGATGGTGAACTGCTCCGGGCGATGTGTCACCGCTTTGGGTTTCGCTCGATACTGCCGAAAATTGAGATGCTCGTGCAGGAGTATGGGACGCAAACAATCGAATCGGCGACGGTTGACGACGATTCACATGTTCCCATCGTATCACAACCTCATGAGAAAACTCCGGCCACCTCACTTTTTGATTATCCGAAGATACATGCAATCGCGTCACAAGGTGACGCGACTCACTCCAAACTCCCAGCTCCCACGTATCACCTTGTCAACGATGACTGGACTTATGAAAAATTTCTCGCGGCGTTTCGCGCGATGATCGCCGAGCGCGGTTGCGACGCCTGTTTTTCGTTCGATCTCGAAACAACGGCACTCGAGTACATCAACGCACAAATCGTCGGCATGTCGTTCTGCTGGCAAAATGACGAGGCGTGGTATATCGCATTACGTGCCCCGCTTGGCGAGCCGGTACTCAAGCAAGACGCCGTGTTTGCCGAACTGCAACCGATCCTTGAAAACGCCGCCATCGGCAAGATCGGGCAGAACATCAAATACGACATGTTGATTCTGCGGAAATTCGGTGTACGACTGGCCGGGGTGCAATTCGACACGATGATCGCCGATTATCTCCTGCACGCGGGCGAGCAAAGGCACAATCTCGACGATCTGGCCGAACGTTACCTCGGACACGCGACAATCAAAATTCACGAACTCATTGGCACAGGCAAAAAACAACGGCGCATGGACGAAGTGCCAAGCGAACTTGTGTGCGATTACGCCGCTGAAGATGCGCTGATTCCCTGGCTTTTGCGGCCCATTCTCGAACCGATGCTCGAACAGCAGCAATTGATGCCGCTGTTTCAAACGCTCGAACTGCCGCTCATCGACGTGCTGGTCGAACTCGAAGCGAACGGCATTACGATTGACGTCGGGCAACTTCGCACACTGAGCCGCCATTACGCCGAACGGCTTGCACAACTCGAAACGGAGATTCACGACATTGCGGGCGAAACGTTCAACATTGCCTCGCCGAAACAGTTGCAGACGATCCTGTTCGACAAGCTGAAACTGCCGGTCGGCAAGAAAACGAAAACCGGCGCGAGTACCGACATTGAAGTGCTGGAACAACTCGCACCGATCCACCCGATTGCGGAAAAACTGATCGAATTTCGCCAGGCGTCAAAGCTCAAAGGCACGTACATTGACGCACTCCCGCTACTGGCCGACCCGCAAACACACCGTGTTCATGCGTCGTTCAACCAGGTTGTGACAGCCACCGGACGGCTCAGTTCGAGCGACCCGAACCTGCAAAACATCCCCATCCGCACCGAAGAAGGCCGCGCCATTCGCACCGCTTTTGTACCGGGCAAACCGTTTGACGCGATTCTTTCCTGTGATTATTCACAAATCGAGTTGCGTGTGCTGGCCCATTTTTCCGGCGACGAAAATTTACGGCAAGCGTTCGAGTCCGGCGAAGACATTCACGCCAGCGTTGCCGCACAGGTTTATCACGTCCCGCCCGGTGAGGTCACGCCGGAAATGCGCCGCACGGCCAAGGCGGTCAACTTCGGCATCATTTATGGACAGTCGGCCTTCGGACTGGCCAAACAACTCGGCATCGAACAGCACGCCGCCGCCGATTTCATTGAAGCGTATTTTGCGAAATACCCGACGATCAACCGGTTTCTCGACACAACGCTCGACGCCTGTCTGCGTGACGGGTTCGTGACAACGTATGCCGGGCGGCGGCGGCGCATTGCAGGCATCCGTCCGAATCGCGTCGGGCAGCTCAACCTCTCCGAACGCACGGCGATCAACACGGTCATCCAAGGTTCCGCCGCCGACCTGATGAAAATGGCAATGATCGCCGTTCACCGCCGCATTCAGAGCCAGCAGTGCAAGCAAGGGACAGAGCAATTTGCCGCCCGAATGTTGTTGCAAATTCACGACGAACTCGTCTTCGAGGTCACCCGGGCAAAACTTACTCCGTTTGAACAAATGCTGCGCACCGAAATGTCCCTCGGCCAACCGTTGAACGTACCGCTGGTCGTTGACATTGCCGTCGGTGACCACTGGGGTGCGGCGAAATAAGATTTGTACCCACGCAGAAATCCTGTGATCCTTTCAATCAGAGCATCGTTTTTTCACGAATCCCAGATAAAAAGGAACATTCATTATGCCAAACAATCCGGCAACAATCGGACCTTATCAATGCGGTGAAGGGCGACCGTTGCTTCTCATCGCAGGGCCATGCGTGCTTGAGGAAGCCGTTCTGCCCGTCATTGCGGAAACGTTGCTCGACCTCATGACACGATTTCCGGTGCAGGTGATTTTCAAAGGCTCGTTCGACAAGGCCAACCGCACAAGTCTCTCGGCCAATCGTGGACCGGGACTGGCACGCGGGCTGCAATGGCTGGCCGAAATCAAAGCGAGCTATGGCTTGCCCGTGACGACGGACATTCATGAATCGTATCAGGCCGAAGCGGTCGGCGAAGTGTGCGACCTGGTGCAAATCCCGGCCTTTCTTGCGCGGCAGACCGACCTGCTGCTCGCGGCGGCCAAAACAGGCAAGGCCGTTCACGTCAAGAAGGGTCAGTTTCTCGCTCCCTGGGACATGCGGCACGTTGTTGATAAACTCGAAGGCGGCGGTTGTTCCAACATTCTGCTCGGCGAGCGCGGCACGTTTTTCGGGTACGGGCGGCTGGTCAACGACATGCGGAGCCTCGTCGAGATGCGGTCGCTCGGTGTGCCCGTCGTGTTCGACGCAACGCACAGTGTGCAGGAACCGGGCGGACTCGGCGGCGCAACCGGCGGCAATCGTGAAATGATTTTCCCGCTTGCCCGCGCGGCTGCGGCGGTCGGCATTGACGCTCTGTTTGTCGAAACACACCCGACGCCGGAAACCTCGCCCAGCGACGGCCCGAACATGCTCCCGCTCAATCGCTGGGACGAGTTCCTGGAACCGGTTATCGCGATACGGAATGCTTTCTAAACAATCGTGTACCAGCGAGGCATGACTGCAACCCAAAAAAACTTCGATTGTGTCATTTCGCGATTTCGCATATAATGCCGCACGTTTGCCTTTGAATTTCTCGCAGAGGCCGCAAAGATCGCAGAGATAATGATTGTGAGTACAAAAACTCTGCATCCTCCGCGTTCTTTGCGAGAAATATTCCCTGAACACGTTACGGAGATTGAAAAATGCGACACATTCTGAAGTTGCTGGCGATTCTGGCGGTTGTTGTGATTTTTGCACAATCTGTTGCCCGTGCCGAGGAGCGATACCTCGACGCACTGGGGCGGATTCAAACCCGGTACGAGTCCCTGGATGAACTCAAGCCGTTGCTGGCACTGACCGTCTCGTCGCTCGACGAGTTCCCCGGTGCGGCGGAAGCGTTTGATGCCTGGGCGGAGCCGTGTGCAGAGTATTTCGCCGCGTTGAACGAACTGGAAGAAACACTCATCGCGGAAGGCGACGAGCGGCTCACGTCGCTGCTGGCCGACACGTCGATCACCGGCACGTTCCAGTTTCGGCTGTTTTTGGGGCGCGACGCCGTTTACCCCGTCCTGCTGTTCCCGCTGAAATCGGAACACGCGATCCCGAAGCAAACGCTCACGCAGACTCAATTCGTCGTCCCACACAGCGACGGGCAAACGATTGGCCTGATCCAATACTGCTGGGGTGCTCACGGGCATTGGGGATACGTCACTGTACCGGGGCTGGGTGATGTGATTGACCAGGCTCTTGCGGAGGGTCAGAGCCGCGACAGTCATGGAGCGGTCACGGTGGAACAGAGTCTCAAGCACTTCGACCGCTCCGTTACCGTCGCGGCTCTGATGGGAGCGGAATCTGACGAACCGGTTCTGGTTTCACTGACGCTCTTTTGCGAAAATTTTCCGCAAGAGTTTTTACAAACCGGCGATTTTCTCTTTACATCCTATTTCGAGCTTATACCCAATCTTATGACAATGCAGGGAGATTTTGAAATGGACTATGAGGCCGCCGCAGGGTTGTCCACCATAACACTGTATTCGTCCATCATCAAAAACCTGCGAACGATTTGCGAGGGTGTGCGGCAGTTGACCGTTCAGGTGATTCCCGACCGTGAAACCGGCGGGCTTGTCCTGTCGGCGACCACCGAATACCAACCCCATTCCGATCTGGCCGAACAGAACCGGATTCGCCGTGACCATCGGCAGACGCTCGCCGGGTTTTACCAGCCGGACGACGCGATTTTCGCCTTCGCCGAAGGTGTTGCCCCGCGTCTCGAGGAAAAATCGTTCCTCGTTGGTCTGGGCCACGTCATGGCTGCTGGTGCCGACGCCCACATCCGAAACCAGGAATTACGCATTTCAACGCTGAAATATGCGGAAACGACTCAAGGCGAAACAACTGATGATGAGGAATTTTCATCAGAAAGTCTCAGTTATACCATTGGTGACAGAGATCACACTCTTCTGAAACTCGATGTGGATCAGGCGAAACTGAAAATCATGGCCTCGCTCGTTGAAAACGTTATCAGCAAGACGCTGTTTCCGTCGTTACTGGCCAACTGGCAGGAAGTTGCCGTGACGGTGGACGGTGACGCCATCGTTCTTGCGGCCGTTCGTGTGACCAACGGACAAAATGTCGCGGAATGGATTGACGCCTTGCTGAAAACGGCCGGCGATGAAGAGAAAAATATCAACGATTATCCCGCAGACTTTCAAGCCCCGGAAGAAGCCTGCAAGGGTTTTCGTTTTTTCACCGCCACGGTGCCGATTCCAGAGTCTCGAACATTTCTTGGAAGAGAAGAGTGGGAAAATAACGATGGTACGCTCGATGTCATTGAAACAAGAAAGGATATCAAACGCGCCGAATGGCTGGACGGGAAGAGCCTGTCGTATTGCCTGGCGGTGTCGGACGAGGTGGCGGCTGTGGCGGCGGGATTGTCGCCTGTCGATGCAATGCAACGTCTGAAGGACGCCATCGACCGCAATGAGGTTGCCCGCAACGCTGAAGAACAGGCTTTCCCGGAAACCGTGCTGGTGTTTGCCGTTCCCACGCCGGAACAACGGCAACGGCTGGGGGTCTTGATCGACGACAACACCTTGTGGGAAGATGAGAACAATGAGCATGAGGAAAGCAACCCACAACCTGACTTACCGGACTGGCCGTTGGGACAACTCCGCGTCCGGTCGGTTCTGACGGACACGTCACGCACCGACCGGGTGCATCTCAGCCGGGAAATGCTGGAAAGTGTGTACCGTGTATGGTTTGACGGTTCCGGCGTTCATACGGCCATCAAACGAAAACGGAATGAATCGCAATGAGGGGCATGACCACTGAAACGGATTCACTCAATCCGAGCCACTCAGTCAGAGCCGCAATCGTGATATGTTCGAAATTTCTGACATTGCATCAGACCCAAGATTACCACTTCAATAGAATAATTGGAGCGCAGTTGGGAGCGACTATACAAATAAGAGTTCAAAGTGCAGAGTAAAGAAGTGAGGAGTGAGGAGAAGAAGCATTCTAACTTCTTTACTTTGCATTCTGCATTTTCCCACTTTGCACTTCTTCCCTGACGCCTTGTTTTGCGTACCGGAATTTTGTTTTGAGTACAAAAATCCGTGCGCAAAGTGGGATTGGCCGGAGTTTTCTTTTTGTCCGCCGAAGTTTTTTTCTTGTTCGCCGCATTTTTTTTCCTGGTTGTCATCATTTGACCTTTCCCGTTCGTACTTGAGAATTTGTCAATTTCCGTTGAAAAATCACAGGTTCCACTTTCGATTGGCCGTGGAACACTTTGACTTTGACATGAAACAATCCCGGGTCAACTTATGATAGTTTGCGCACGGCTTTTTGTACTCAAAACAAAAATTCCGATACGAATTCCGCGTTTTTTTGCCAAATTGCTGACAGATTTTAACGCGCAGACGGGTTAATCCGGCGTTTTTTTAACGCGAAACACGCGAAACAACGAAATTGACGAAATTTTGAGGCACACGCCGTTCGTATGTTTCGTGCTTTCGTTGGTTCGTATTCAATTTTCACCACGAAGGTCACGAAGAACCACGAAGATTTTTTATTTCACGCAGAGGCCGCTGAGCAAACAGCCTTGTTCAGTGCGATCACCGCGATCTTACCGCCGACAAGTCGTGGCGGAATTCCGGGCTGTTGTTCTTGTTGGAAATATTTCCGTCTGCCTGCCGTTTTATTTTTCCCAGCCGGTCGTTTTTGCCCGTCTGGATTCTGCGATAGAATCTTACTATTTGTCACAAGAGGAGTTGTGGACCTCAAAGCAGGAATAAAATCCTGATTGAGTGGGAAAAATCTCATTTTCCTTTGTGGTTGTCCGATGTAGTGATTGTGACATCGCGCGATCATTCTCATTTCATAAGAGTGATTTGAGCAAAGCGAGGTCACCTTTCAGGGATGGTAGAGTGTTCTGCAGGACGCTTCGAACTCATCACCTCACGACGGTTTTCTTTGATGAGACAGTGCGTGAGGTTGTTTCTCAGACGATATAAGGCGATGAGATGAGATTACTATCCCCCCGCACCATGATGCAATGCTTCTGCGCGCGGCACAACACAAAGACATGTTTTGCCGCCATGCTCTTGTTCGCCATAGCGACCACAGGTTTGTTTGCCCAGGACCTCGATATGCGCTACCAGCCGATTTCCCCCTTGGGCAATGTCGGCGAAATCACGCTCCCCGAAGAAAAAATTGAAGTGTCCGGCAGTACGGACATCCTGATTCCCTCGCTGAACGCGGTCATCTTTGTGGACAACCAGTCGATGGTGCGTTCCCCGGCTCCCGACGGCGTCGGAGTCATGATTGAAGGGTCGGACCTCGGGTTCATCCGGACAGGCAGTTTCAACCGCGTCGTTGAAAATTACCTCCACCAGCCGGTCAGCATCGCGTCGTTGAACGCCCTGGCACGCGACGTCATCATGTACTACAAAAACAACGGTCGTCCGGTCGTTGACGTCAGCATTCCCGAACAGGACATCACCAACGGCGTCGTCTATGTCGTTGTCACTGAAGCCAAACTGGGACAGGTTTCGTTTGAAGGAAACCGTTATTTCAGTTCCAATGTGTTGTGCCGTTATAATACGTTGCAGCACGGCCAGCATCTGACAGAGCGTCAGATGCTTGAAGAGTTGCGATGGTACAACGAAAGCCCTTTCCGCAGAGTCAACGTCGAGATGCGGCCGGGGCAGAACTTCAGTGAAACCGACGTTGTTTACAAGGTCAAGGACCGCTTGCCGTGGCAGTTTTATGCCGGATATGATGACACGGGAACACGGGCAACCAGTCTGGAACGTCTTTCCGTCGGTGCAATCTGGGGCAATGCTTTCCATCGCGACCACACCCTTGCGTATCAGTTGACCGCCAGTCCCAATTTCAGGGACACCGTGGCCCACTCGGCTGTCTATACCATTCCACGAGCCAACCGGGACAAATTTGTCATGTACGGCAGCTACGCGAATAATAATCCGTATATCGATCCGTTCTGGCAAAAAGGCTACTATTATGAAACAGGGTTCCTCTACGACAAAAAACTGCGAACGCATTACCTGAGTGATGACAAATGGTACGAACACAGGGCCAACATCGGGTTTCAATTCAAGGAAGTCACCAGCACACTTGATTTCGGTATGCCGGGCATACTGCCCTTGTATGCAAATGATCCGGCTCAGGTGGCGCAGATCGCTTTGGGTTACAACGCCCGACTGTTCGACAAATACGGCCTTTGGTCGCTCGGAGCCAACCTTTACATGAGTCCCGGCGGGTTTTCCAGCGGCAACTCCGCCGACGTCATGCAGCAGTATCGCGGAGGGGCGGTCAGTAAATATACTTACGCGAGACTCCGGCTCGAACGTTATCGCGACATTTTCGACCGCAAGTTCAGACTCTACCTCAAGGGTGAAGGTCAGGCGGCAACCGGCAACCTGTTCACGACCGAACAACTCGGCATGGGCGGCACCAACAGCGTTCGCGGTTACGATTCGTACCAGTTGAATTTCGACAACGCATTGCTCTTTACGGCCGAATTGCAGACGGCTCCCAAGTCGCTTGGCCTGTCGAGGTATTTGCGCACGAAGGAGCAGGACATGTTTCAGGCGGTCGTGTTCTACGATCACGGCGTCGGCTGGAACAACCACATTGATCCGGGCAATCCGTTCGATTACAAACACGAATCCATGAACAGCCTCGGCGTCGGTGTCCGTTACAGTTTGAACCCGTACTTCCAGGTCAAACTTGATTACGGCTGGCAACTCAACCGGGACGTTCCCAACAACCACGGCTCCGGGCGTCCCCACCTGAGCCTCATACTTTCAAGGTAGCCGAATCATCCGAGCCGCGAGGGTTACCGAGTGGCCGGAACTGGAACAGGCATTTCCTTCATTTTGGCATGTTGACCTGATTCGACCGCTCCATGACTGTCGCGGCTCTGATTTGATAACTCCAATGACTGTCGCGGCTCTGATGACATAGACTCTGATTTGATAACATTACGTTTTTGAGAAAAAATTCAAATCCATGCAAAAATATTTCCGTTTCGTCCCGGTATTTCTTGTTTTGATCATAATATGCGCGACCTTTGCGGCCAATCAGATTCCGGCGCAACAAAGCCGTGTCGGCAATGTTGTTGTCAACGGAACACCGGTTGCGAAGCCAAATGACGCATTGCCGTCCCGGCCGGTGCAAAAACAGACATCCCGTGACGAAGCGGACCAGTTGCGCAAACTTTCCGAATTGACGCCCCCGCCCCGACCGGAAACGTCCGGGCCATTGCCTCAACAACCATTGCCCGAAATTGCCGAACCGATGCCTGCGGTGACGCAACAGATTCCTCGCGCCGGAGCGAGGTCGTCGCAAGTCGCAGGAACACAGGTAACAGAAACACAGGCGACACAAGCAGCACCTGCAAAACCGGAAAGTCCGGCAACCAACGCGATGCAAACTCCGGTCAGCATTGATGCCGATGCAGAGATCAGTATTTCGCGTGCGTTGGAACTCTATCGGCAAAGCGATTTTGAGCAGGCCAAAACGATGCTCGAAGAAATCTGCAAGACAGACACGAAGCTCCCGCCGCCGGGGATTTTCCTGGTGCAGTTTGCGGCAACCACCGGGCAGAATGACCGTATCCGATTCTGGCTTGACCGGGCAACATGGGACCACCCGGATGACCCGGAAGCCTTTACTCTTTTGGCCGAGTTTGCGATCAATGAAAACCGGCTCGCTGAAGCCAAACTCCTGATTGAGAAAGGCGTTTCCCTGCTCAAAAACCTTGCGGACAATGAAGAACGCCGGCAGTCCGTTGAAAATTTTGCCGATTCGGTGCAGGGCAGACTCTACCAGTTGCGCGGGGACTGGGACAAGGCGCGTTTGTCCTTCGAGAAGCTCGCCGCCGTTGACAAAGACAACGCCGACGTTTTTGCCCGACTCGGATTTGTCGCCGCGAATCAGGAACAGTACGACGAGGCCCTTGCCTTTTACCAACAGGCGATTGACAAGGGTGCCAAGCTTCCTGTGCCCAAGCTGATTGTTTCGCAAATTGCCGACCAACAGGGGAAAACCGACATCGCCGACAAGTATTTCAACGACGTTATGAAGGCGACGGACATAGACCCGGAATCGATCCGCATCGCCGTGCAAATCCAGCTCCGACGTGGCAATGTCACTGAAGCGGACAGGTTTCTCCAACAGGCGATCAAGGCGGAACCGGATAATCTTGACAATTTGCTCCTGGCCGGAACGATTGATCTGTTCAAAAAGGACTATTCCGCCGCAGAAAAACGCTTCCAGAACGCGATTCTGATCAACCCCGACAGTTACGCCGCCGCGCAGGGGCTGGCCCAGGCGTTGGTCGAGCAAAATGACGCGTTGAAAAAAGAGCGGGCTTTGGCCTACGCGAAAAGCAACGTGCAAAAATACGGCGAAACCCCCGATTCACTGGCAACGCTGGCCTGGGTGTGTTTCAAATCCGACAAGCAGATTGAGGCTGAATATTTGGTCAACATCGTGTTGCAGTCGGGGGATTTGACGCCGCAGAGTGCCTATTATTTTGCGGAAATCACGGCGGCGGCCGGGCAAACCGACAAGGCCGTTCTGTTGACAAAAATCGCAGCCGGTTCCACAAGTCATTTCATGAAAAAGGCCGAAGCGGAAGCCTTGCTGAAAAAACTCGAAAGCGGGCAAGAGGTCAAACCGACTCCCACTCCTCCAGCAAACACGGACACAGAAACACCGCCGCCTGTCCGTTTTCCCGGTACGCGAAGCTGAAAGCGGGATTGAGGGTGGTCAAGAGTTGTCAAAACCACGAGCAGGTAAATCCGCCGTCCACATAAACGATGGAGCCGGTCATGTAACTGCCCGCGTTTTTCGAGAGCAACAGCAGTGCCGCGCCGATCAATTCGTCGGGGTTGCCGTAACGACGCATGGGTGTGCCGCGCATGATGTTTGCAACGCGTTCTTCGTCGAGCAGTTTGCGGTTCTGCTCCGCCGGGAAAAAACCGGGGCAAATCGCATTGGCGCGGATATTTTTCGTTGCAAACTCCTGGGCGATATTCTGCGTCAGATTGACCACACCGGCTTTCGACGCCGCGTAAGCAAAAACGCGGGAAAGCGGTTTGTCCGAAGTGACGCTGCCGATGTTGAGGATCGCGCCGCCGCCGGTGTGCAACATCGACTCGATAAACACCTGGCAGGCCAGCATCGTGCCTTTGAGATTCACGGCGAGTATCTTGTCCCATTGCTCCGAATCGACTTCGAGAAACGAATTGCCGACGTTGATGCCCGCGCAATTGATCAGCATGTCCACCCTGCCGGTCGGTTTGAGTGCCACGGCGAGTGCCTTTCTCAGCGACTCAATGGACATGACATCAACCGTGACCCAAGCGGCGTCAATGCCCTCGCCGGCAAGTTGCGCCACGCGAGTCTTGCAAGCGTCTTCGCCGACGTCGGCCACCACGATTTTCGCGCCCGCCTTGCCAATGCCGGTGGCAAGCGAACCTCCCAAAGCCCCGGCACCGCCGATCACCACGGCCACCTGGCCTGTCATTCCAAAAAGCGATTCAAGATAGTTTTGCGTGTTCATGGCTCCCCCCCGTTGTGATTGCTTCAGAGACCTCATTTTTTTATTCTACTCTTTTCAGGGCAATGACGCAATGGTACAATGACAAACTGTCCAGTGACTATTTCAACCTTTCACGGAGAAAAACCATGCCTTGCATCAATCCTTATCTTTCATTCAACGGCAATTGCGAAGCGGCGTTCCGGTTTTATCAATCGGTGTTCGGCGGCGAACTGGAACTCTACCGGTTCAAGGAAACCCCGCCGGAAGAGGAAGGCGGCTACCCTATTGCGGAAAGCGAGCAGAATCGCGTCATGCACGTTTCCCTGCCTATCGGCAACAACGTGCTGATGGGTTGCGACACTTCGGACGTCAGCGGTCCGAAAGCCAATTTCGGCGATAACATCGGACTCAGTATTTGTGCGGAGAGCGAAGAGGAAGCCCTGCGGATTTTCAACGCCCTTTCCGCAGGCGGTCAGATCACCATGCCGATGGAAAAGACGTTCTGGGCCGACTTGTTCGGAATGCTCATCGACCAATTCGGCGTCCCGTGGATGGTCAATTACGAAGCAGGAAAATGCTGCAAATGACAGACAATGGGCTTCAGATAAGATTTGATTCTTGAGGCTTTCGCAAAAAAACATTTTTTTTTCACCATGAAGACGCGAAGAAGTGCAGAGTGCAAAACGCAGAGCGCAAAGTGATAGGGTGGTCATGGCGTGACCGCCGTGTCCTATTCTTGTGCCTCTTGTTGCAATTCCGCGCCGGTTTTGCCGCCTGCCTTGCGGAGAATGGCTTTCCTTTCTTCGGCACCGGCAAGAACGTATTCATCGGCATTAGCGTTGTCAAGGGGCGTCCCACCATCTACATCTATTGCGTTGACATCCGCTCCTTGTGCAATCAGATACTCCAACACTTCAGGATTGGGACAAACCATTGCCGCATCATGTAATGGTGTTGCCCCATCGCAGTCTTTTGCATTAACACTGGCACCTTGTGCGATCAGGTATTTCACCACTTCAATGTCAGGATTATGCGTTGCCCAATGTAACATCGTTTCTTCATTGCCGTCATCAAGACGCCACAGACCCCATTCCCTCCCGCAATGGTTCTGCGTGTTGACATCGTATCCCTTTTTTTCAATGATGTATTTCACGTCGGCAAGGGTGCCTTTTTGGGCGGTTTCAAAAATGTCCCAGTTTGGACGAGCACGGGTGGGTTGTGAATCATTGTCGTGGGAATCCATATCGGTCATGGTTTGATCTTTCACACAGAGCGGGAACGCCGTGACTGTTGCGTCCTATTCCTGTTGCTCCGGTTGCAATTCCTCTGCGGTTTTAGCCCCGGCATTGTAAAGAACATCCTTGATGCGTTCGATATCAGCGAACACAAGAATCTCGTTATCATCAAGATCAGTTGTACACCCGCGTTTGTAATTCTTTTCAAATCTGTTGATGAGATCAAGCGGCGTAAAGTATTGGCGATAGCCGCCGGGACGCCAGTGTATCGCATTGACATCCGCGCCGTTTTTGAGCAGGAGTTCCATCGCCTCGATTTCAAGGACATTGGCCGCATAATGTAGCGGTGTCATGTCAAAAGCGGTTTTATCGTTGACATCCATCCCAAGTTCAATCAGACATTGCATTGCCTCGATGCTGCCGTGCCTTGCCGCCATCTGTAACACCGGATAACCGGGCGGTGAATGGATGACGCCCTCGACCTGTTCGGAATCATGCCGAATCTCAGCG
>Ga0099364_10007457_pt1 | contig 15614 bp, 15 predicted proteins | sample TergutTh196P3_FD_73070 | JGI IMG/M metagenome (GOLD analysis project Ga0099364, IMG submission 73070) | Microcerotermes parvus P3 segment gut microbial communities from Pointe-Noire, Republic of the Congo - Th196 P3 | ecosystem: Host-associated > Arthropoda: Insects > Digestive system > Gut ...
CGCCTCAAGCGAGATTAGAATGTGGGTCTGCGGCGCGCACGGGGACAATAACCGTGAAACCGGGCTTATCGAAGAGTTTATGCTTGAGAATTTCTATATCAATCCGATGCGCAACTATTCGCTTTGGGATTTTGTGCTTTATGAAAAAGTCAAAGCCGAAAAAAACATAGAGATTTTTTTAAACTGCGCGTGTTACGGCGCAAAAACAAAAAATAATATTATACAATCAGTAAAAGGCTATCAAAGCACCACGCAGACGCATCATACAATACACGCAAAATATTTCTGCGACTGCTCCGGCGACAGCGTTCTGGCAGATTTAACAGGCGCGCTGTACCGAAAAGGGCGCGAAGCTTCGGGCGAATTCGGCGAAAGTATTGCTCCTGCAGAGCAGGATAGCAAAACAATGGGTATGTCGTGCCTGCTGCAAATCAGAAACACCGGCAGAATCTCAAGTTTTACCGCTCCCGCCCGCGCGTACAAATACAAAAAAGAAGACCTGCCGCACCGTCTGCCGAATAAAAACCTGATTGACGAAAATTTTTGGTATATTGAGCTTGGGGGAGAGGGCGACAGTATAAAAGACACGGAAACCCTGCGCGACGAGTTGCTTAAAACGGCGCTTGGGCTATGGGATTATATCAAAAACAGCGGGGACTACGACGCCGGAACCTGGGAGCTCGAATGGCTGGGGTTCCTGCCGGGCAAGCGCGAGAGCTTAAGATATGTCGGGGAATATATAATGAACCAGAACGATATAGCGTCCGGCGGAAACTTTGAAGATATCATAGCTTTCGGCGGCTGGACTATGGACGACCATCACCCCGGGGGCTTCCTGTCCGCCGAGCCGCCGACGATATTTCATCCCGCCCCCTCACCTTACGGCATAGCTTACAGGTGCATATACTCCAAAAATATAAAAAATCTGTTTTTTGCCGGACGCAATATCAGCGTGACACATTCGGCGCTAAGCTCGTCAAGGGTTATGGCGACCTGCGCTCTTTTGGGGCAGGCAGCGGGAGCGGCGGCGTATACCGCGGTGAAAAACGGCGTTATGCCGAAAGAAATATATAAAAATAAAAACCTGCTTAAAGAGCTGCAGGATACGCTGCAGGACAGCGATTGTTTTCTGCCGCAAATGAACCGCAGAGTTTCAGCTCTGACAAAACTTGCAAAAACCGATAAAAAATTCGAAGTTTTACGCAACGGTTTTGACCGGCCTTTACAAAATGAAGATAACGGGATATATATAAAAACCGGCGAACAAATCCGGTTCGGCTTTGACGAGCCGCAGACGGTAAGCGGGCTAAGGTTTGTTTTCGACAGCGACTTAAACAGGGAAACCATGCGCTACATAAATCCGGAAAACACCGGATTTCAAGCTCTTACCCACAATATGCCATCGAACAGGCCGCTTGATTTCGACGGTATAAATATGCCGGAAACACTGGTTTCGGATTTTAAAATAGAAGTGATTGATAATAATGGAACAAAAAGCACCGCCGCAGAGATTAAAAATAATTATCAGCGGTTGGTTAAGGTTGTTTTCGAAGAAAAGCTGAACGGAATAAAGGAAATTATAATAATTCCTGAAAAAACAACAGGAAAAGAAGAAAAATATAAGGATTACGCGCATATTTTTTCGATTGATATTTTATAAACTGTTAAAATAAATTTTTCTGATTCCCGCCACATTGAAGATGACCAGAACTTTCGGGCACGAACAATAAAAGGAAATAGGTTTGTGTTGGAAGGAGCAGCTTTTAATTTTGATATAATATCATCTGCTATGAACATGTATGAAATAAAAAAATTGAACGAGCATTTCATACTTATAGGGTTAGTACAAAACAAAAAAACGGCTGATGAGTTTGTCCGCGATTTCAAAAAATACGATACAGAAGACGATTGGACATACGAGTGGAGTGATGAGGAATTAAGAGAGTATGCTATTTCGAGAGCCATTCCATTTAGTCGGGAAATGACTGACCTTTTAATGCAATACGGGTTTACGGTATACGATACATCCATAGAGCGGGAGCAAGTTTTTGATAAAATTATAAAGGATATTAAATCAATAGAAAACAGCAAGTAACCGCAAACGGAGATATAGAAAGTAGGCACGATTATAAATATGGATAACCTATCAAGAGCAGAAGATAAACTGAAAAAATTAATTTTTGAAACGGGTGACGAATGGGCGTTAGACAGTTATGTTAAGTTAAAATCGGTACGCAGACATCAATATATTTATTTTGAATATTTGAAAGCTTTTGGATTATGCCGTGCTTTAGGAGTGACTAATTTATATGATATAGGCTGCGGACAATTACATCAAGCATTATTATTAAGCAAATCGCCGGATATGTATTATACGGGGATTGATAGTAATTGCGATTTTGATGACTTAAACAGATTATGTATTGAACTAAATCTTAGTGATAATATTAAATTTTTGAAAGCTGAATATCCTTTTGATATAACGCCTGCAAGTAATAATATTGCTGTATCTTATTATGCACTCGGAGCTTTGAGTATAACGCTTAAAGGCAGCGATGCTGTAAAAAAAGCGGCGAAAGCTCTTTCGCGAGATTTTGAGAGAATTCTAATAACAATAAATCCTGAAGTCCTTAACATCTGGGAAAATGAATTGTCAGATTTTGCGCTGCATACGCTTGGTTATGATGCGGAAGATGGAAAAACAGCAAGCAGTATACCTACTATGTTAGCAACCAAATTTCAGGAAGATATTTCTAAATTAAATGATATGAATTTTAATTATTACAACAATAAATTCATCATTGATTTCTTAGTATTATAAGCAGAACAGAACTCACCGCAAAAAATGGCACAGCCGCATGGTTATTTGGATTATCTGCGCGGAAAGCTGTAAACGAAGAAATTGATTTATACGGAGGCGATGAAAACGTTCGGCGACAGGATTAATCGGCATTGAATATTAAGCAAAACGGGAGAGAAAACAAAAATGTATGAAATAAAATTAGCAGAGCCATCAAAAGAACTTGAAACAGCCGCAATGGATTATCGGCAGGAGCATATTGTCCATAACGAAAAGATAAATGGCAGCTGCGGATTTATAAATTACGCAAATTACGATGAATGGCTTGAAAAAGTAAATCAAGCAAAAAACGCGGAAACTTCGCAGTTAAAAGTGCCTGCCTCGACATATTTTTCTGTTAGAAAAAGCGACAATAAAATAATCGGCACTATTCAGCTTCGTCACCGCTTAACGGACGAATTAGAAAAACACGGCGGTCATATCGGATACAGTATTCGTCCATCGGAAAGACAAAAAGGATATGGAAAACAGCAGCTTTTGCTCGTTTTGGAGATTGCCAAGCAAATGAAAATTCCGAAAGTTATGATTTCATGCTATAAAGATAATATTGCTTCAAGCAGAACAGCAATAAGTTGCGGTGGAATACTGGCTTTGGAAAATGTATATGAAGATAAATTACAGCAAACATTTTGGATTTATTTGGAAAATTAACATGGAGAAAATTTAAACTTATGAAAAAAATATATATCCACACAGATTTGGAAGGTATCAGCGGTATTGACAGGGGCGAAATGATTCAAGAGGACAGCCCCGACCACCGTTTTTGCATTGAGCGTTTGATGGCTGATACCAATGCCGCCGTAGACGGCGCGTTTCTTGGCGGCGCCGACCATGTCACGGTTCTGGACAGCCACGGCGGAGGCGGTAATTTTGATTTGAGCCTGCTTGATAAACGCGCGGAGTTTGACGTCAAACCGAATAAAAAATGGTGGGGGATAGTAGACGAGAGTTATTTCGGCACATTTTTTATCGGGGCGCACGCTATGGCGGGGACGCTTAACGGGTTTCTTGACCACACACAGGACAGTACACGCATATATAATTACAGCGTAAATGGGCGTAAAATGGGGGAGCTCGCGCAATGGGCGATGGTCTGCGCGCATTACGGCGTACCTCTTATTATGATGAGCGGGGATACCGCAGCGGTGAGCGAGGCGGTGCAGTTTTTCGCCGGTATCGAAACGGTTTCCGTAAAAACAGGGGTATCGCGAACCAGCGCAAACCTTATACCTGCCGGTAAAGCGGAAGAGCTGATACGGCAGGCGGCGAAAAGAGCCGCGGAAAAATCCGAGAGGATTAAGCCTTTCAAACCGCTTCTGCCTATGGAGATTAAAATAGAATATACCCGCGCGGATTACTGCGACCATGTTGAAACCAATCCGGTTCTCGAGAGGTTAGACGCGCGTTCGGCGCGGAAAATTTCGCACAGTTATCAGGATTTCTGGGTATAATTAATGCGTTTAGTTTGAAGTAAAGCACTAGAGGAGAAGATATATGATTTACAAGCCGTTTAAAAATTTAAAATTATCATCACTCGGTTTGGGCGCTATGCGTCTGCCCGCAACAGGTTCGGGTTACGGCGCGCCGATTGACAGTATAAAGGCGCGGGAATTAATAGAATATGCTTACGAACACGGGATTAATTATTATGATACATCATATTTTTATCACGATGGGGATTCAGAGCGTTTTCTCGGTAAAATCATGTCGCAGTTCCCGCGTGAAAGCTGGCATATCGCGTCTAAACTGCCGGGCAATTTAATGCGTTTAAACGACGGGAAACTTGAAGTATCCGGCAAACCGTTTAAGCGCCCCGTTGATGTATTTGATTTTCAGGCGGAGCGGTGCGGTGTAGATTATTTCGACTTTTTCATGCTGCACAACGTGTCCGAAAGCACATACAACGTTTATACTGATGAAAATTTGGCTCTTGTCGACTGCCTGTTAGAGCAGAAAGCTAAAGGACGCATACGCCATTTAGGTTTTTCTTCGCACGGGCGGCACGATACAATCAATAATTTTTTAAACTATTTAGAAACAAAAAACTGCAAAAGCGAGTTTGAATTTGCGATGATACAGCTTAATTACATGGACCGGACGCTTCAAGACGCGGGTAAAAAATACGATGTGCTGACTTCTAACGGCTTGTCCGTGTTTGTAATGGAGCCTTTGCGCGGCGGCAGACTGGCGAATCCCGGCGACGCCGGTGCAGTTTTAAAAGCGGCGCTTCCCGATGATTCTTACGCGGCTTGGGCGTTCAGATACTTGCAATCGCTTGATAATATACCCGTTATTTTAAGCGGTATGTCCACTTTAGAGCAAGTCAAAGAAAATATCGGCCTGTTCTCGAAACATGAGCCGCTGACGCAGAGTGAAACTGAACTCTTGCGTCAAGTCATAGAAAATCTCGCGGAGCTTGTGCCCTGCACTTCGTGCCGTTATTGTACTGAGGACTGTCCGCAGAACCTTGATATACCGCTGCTGCTGACTTTATATAACGAGGCGGGATTTGCGATGGGTTGGTTTCTCAACGCGGCGATTCGCGCGCTCAAAGACAGCGAAAAGCCCGGCGCTTGTATATCATGCGGCAAATGCGTACCGTTATGCCCGCAGAACATTGATATACCGCAGGCGTTGAAAACGTTCGGCGACATGATTAATCGGCATTGAAGTGTATGAGTTAAGAAATGTTTTTGCGGATACACGGAAAGCGGTGTTGGATATTTTACATAATATTTTAAAAAAATACGGGTTGCCTCCGCCGTTGGAAATAAAGCCGATTTATAACAATACGGCTGTTTGGCAGATTAATGATAAATATATTTTAAAGAAAAGCAGCGAAGAAGAAAAAGACATTGAAAAAACATTGATGATAACCGGTTTTTTGAAAAACCAAAATATCCCGGTCATCGAGTATGTCAAAACCGTTAACGGGGATTATTATGTTTCCGATAACGGGGATATTTATTCTTTGATAAAAAAAATAAACGGCGAGCATATAAATCCGTCGATTGTGTTTGCGGACGGTTGTAAAAAAACGGCGCGTCATATCGGAGAAGAAACGGCGCGGCTGCATAAGGCTTTAAAAAAGATTGGGAACGATGCTGTTTATGAAAGTGATTTTATAAACGAACTAAAAAATCAAATATTAGAAATAAAATCCAAAAACATAGAAATACCGCACGATATTCTTGAGTTCTGTCTTGAACTGGACGAAGTTTATCATTTGCTGCCCAAACAGGTAATACACAGGGATATGCATTCAGGCAATATGCTGTTTTACGGCGGTAAACTTACGGCGTTTTTGGATTTTGACAGCAGCCAAGTAAACGCGCGGCTTTTCGATATAGCTTATTTTGGGCAGTCTATGCTTTTTATAGGTGATAACTATAAAAACGAAAACTTTGTTAAGCGGTGGAAAGAGTTTTTTGACTCTTTTCTGCGCGGTTATAATTCTGTAAATGAGCTGAATGAAACCGAAACAAAATCGCTGCATAGGTTATGCGCTTCAATACAAATAGGATTTATATCTTTTTATTTATGGCTGGAAACGAAAAGAAATCTCGTTCCTAACCGCCTTGATATGCTGAAATGGATGTATTACAGCGGCGTTTATAATTTATAATTGGAGATATTTAAATAAAATTAGTGGGGCGTAACTTATGATTTTTAAAAACAAAACCGCCGTTGTCACAGGCGGAGCAAACGGTATAGGCTTATGTATAACGCAGGAGTTCCGCAAACTCGGAGCCAAAACCGCTGTAATTGATATTGACTCCAAAGGATGCGGCTGCGATTTGTTTTACTGCGGTGACATCGCAAACGAATCCGTGCTTACCGCTTTTGCCGGTGAAATTACCGCTAAGTTCGGCAAGGTTGATTATCTTGTCAACAACGCTTGCGCCGGCAGAGGGGGTGTGCTCTCCGGCTGCAGTTACGACGAATTTATATATGTGCAGAAAATAGGGGTAGCCGCGCCGTATATGCTTACAAAACTGCTCCTGCCGTATTTCGGCGAAAACGCGGCTGTGGTCAATATTTCTTCCACGCGGGCATTTATGTCACAGCCCGATACCGAAAGCTATACCGCGGCAAAAGGCGGCATAACCGCTCTGACCCACGCGCTGGCGGTAAGTCTTGCCGGAAAGGTTAGGGTGAATTCTATCTCACCGGGCTGGATAGATACAAACGACAGCGAGTTTTCAGAGCTATCAGATGAAGATAAACGTCAGCATCCCGCGGGCAGAGTCGGAAAACCGATCGATGTCGCGAAGGCGGTTTTATATCTGTGCAGTGAAGAAGCGGGGTTTATTACCGGCGAAAACATAAATATCGACGGCGGAATGACAAAACAAATGATATATCACAATGACAACGGTTGGAAACTGGGTATGCTATAAAACATATACCGGCCGCGGTATTTTTATATTTGCTATATAACTTTTGTTTTTAATCTTGACAAAATCATATTTATGTGCTAAAATAACAGTATATTAACAGTAAAAAATTAATCTGTGTTCCCTTGATAACCACAGGAAAATTAAAACAAGGAGCGAGTAATCATAATTATTCGGTACCCTCCTGTTTTTTATACAGATTAAAACAGGAGGTTTTTGATGAAAAAAATTAAAATTTTGTGTATCTCGGCAGTTGTAATCGCGCTGTATGCCGCCGTTATGTTTTTTACGCAAACATTTGCTTTCGGCGCGTATCAAATACGCATCGCAACAGGGCTGTATTCGCTCAGCTATTTTTTTCCGTTTTTGATTGTTCCGCTGGGACTGGCTAATTCAATGAGCAATATTTTGCTCGGAGGTCTTGGGATAATGGATATTATCGGCGGCGCGCTGGTCGGATTTATAACAAGCGGCGGAGTATATTCTGTGCGGAAATTCAGGCTTAATGATTTATTCGTTATACCTGTTATTGTTTTCTGTCCGGGGTTAATTGTGCCGGTCTGGCTCTCGTATATACTCGGTCTGCCTTACTATGTTTTAGCGTTAAGCCTTTGCATAGGGCAGATTTTACCTGCGGTGACGGGTTATTTGCTTGTAAAAATATTCGCGAGGATAAAATTGGAAAATTTGTTTAATATTTATTAAATGATAAAAAATGAGGAGGAAAACCAGTGAGTGAAACAAAAAAAAACACGGGGATAACGCTGCTCGGCAGCAAAAAAACGCAGTATCCTGATAATTACTGTCCGGAGGTTCTTGAAACGTTTGAAAACAAGCACGCGGACATGGATTACATGGTAAAATTTAACTGCCCGGAGTTTACAAGCCTTTGCCCCATCACAGGACAGCCGGACTTCGCGGAAGTATATATAAATTATATACCCGCCGATTTGATGGCGGAAAGCAAATCCTTGAAAATATATTTGTTCGGTTTCCGCAATCATGGCGCGTTTCATGAGGACTGTATAAATATAATCTTAAAAGATCTGCGCGGTTTGCTTGACCCGCGGTTTATAGAAGTACAGGGCAAATTCACGCCGAGGGGCGGAATCAGCATTGACCCTTATGTTTGCTGGGGCAGACCGGGAACAAAATACGAAGAAATAGCCGCTTACAGGCTTAAAAATCATGATTTGGTATTCGAAAATATAAACAACAGGTAAAGGGGGAATAAGCGGTCGGGCATGGAAAACCGACGCTGCTATTCGCCTCTTAATTTTCGTATAATTTCGTTCATTTTAGCGTATCGCTGCGGAGAAACATAATTCGTAATCGAATTGCCGCTGCCTATCGCTATACCTGCTTTGCCGATCAGCGGCGCCGCGACTTCATTCATATATTGTTCTATATCTATGCCCGAAACATCGCAGAGCGCGTCTGTATCGATCCCTCCGAATAGTGCTATTCTGTCGCCGTAACGCCGCACCCATTCGGAAAACGGGGCAATAACGTCTTCGTTAGAGTGTTTCGCGTCGATTTTCGCTACGGTTATCAAGTCGTCCATCACCTCAAATATATTGCCGCACGAATGAAGTAAAAACGGTTTGCCGCTTTTGCGTTTTATAAGCTCGATTATACGGGCATATTGCGGTATAATATGTTCGCGTACATCGTTTGGGGTAAGCATGGGCGACTGTTTATATCCCAAATCGTCACCGAATCTGTATACGCAGAACATATCATCGTATAAATCTATAAATTTATCCCAGATATTATACAGCATATCGCCGACGGATTTAAATAAAAGTCCGAAAAGCTCGGGGTCGTCGTTTCTTATATAACACAAATCCATAAATCCCGTAATATCCTGCACACATTCAAAAATCCCGTTTCCCACGCCGCCGATCAATTTCATGCCCGCAGGTATAGCTTCGCGCATACATTCGAGGTTGAATTTTGAGTTGTTAAAATAAATACCGGGGATTTTATCCCATTCGTATTTGTCAAAATCAGCGCGTTCTTTTATAACGCCGTCTTTGTGACCGCCGAGAGAGCCGCTTCCGGGCATATATCCCGCCGCGCAAATCTCAAAACACACCGCGTCATAACCCAGCGTTTTAAAAGCGTTGTTGAGGTTTTTATAATTTTCGACGGTATCAAGTTTGTTATTGCCGGTTTGACCGGTATAAATTTTAATACCTGTGACTTCTTCGAATATTTTTTCTGAAACGACGTGTTCATAAATAGGCGTGCGTTCCGGCTGCATATTTTTTGCCGCAAGAACTAAATTGTTATAATCGGGTACAAAATCTTTTTTTATATAATTCATAACTCATATCCCACTTTAAATTTTAAATAATTTTGTAATTATGGTATATAGTATACCATGTTTTTTGTTAAAAGTCAAGGCATGAATTTTTCGATTTTTTGAATATACCGCCGCCGGTTGACAAAAATAAAAAAGTATGGTATAATGAAAAAAATTCACAGAGAGGGTAAAAAAATATGCTTGATGAAAATAAACCCAACATACTTTGGATATGCACAGACCATCAGCGGTATGACACGCTCGGCTGTTACGGCAATGCTTTAGTGAAAACGCCGAATATAGACAAACTTGCAAAAAACGGCGTACAATTTAATTACACTTACAGTCAAAGCCCCGTATGCACGCCTTCGCGGGCGTGTTTTCTGACAGGGCGTTACCCCCGCACAACACGCGCCCGGCAGAACGGGCAGATGATACCCCGCGATGAGCGGCTTATATCGAAAATTTTCGCGGAGCAGGGATATAACTGCGGACTTTCGGGCAAACTGCATCTGGCGCCGTGCAATACTTCCGTATGCCGGACCACCGAAGAGCGTATCGACGACGGATATGCCGTTTTTAACTGGTCGCATCACCCGATGGATTTTAATAAACCGGAATCGGGCTGGGCAAACAACGAGTATAATGTATGGCTCAGGCGCAGCGGGCAGGAATATAAAACAAAACCTTATAACGGCAGCAAACATGTACAGACCGGTATGCCGGAGGAATATCATCACACCACATGGTGTACTGACAGGGCGATTGATTTTATACAGGCTAACACGATGCATGAGAATCCATGGTTCTTTTCGGTCAATATTTTTGACCCGCATCACCCGTTTGACCCTCCGGAAAAATATCTTGAAAGATATATTGATATGCTTGAAGATATACCTCTGCCCAACTATGTGCCGGGCGAGCTTGATAACAAGCTTATTTATCAACAGCGCGAACATAAAAACGGCGGATATAACAACGATAAAAATTTTATTTATGACACAATGAGCGAGTATGACCATAAACTAATCCGCGCCTCTTTTTTTGCCATGATTGACCTGATCGACAGTCAGACAGGACGGCTTATCGATGAGCTTGAGCGCTGCGGGCAGTTTGATAACACGATTATTATATTCACTTCAGACCACGGAGATTTGCTCGGCGACCATGGAATGTACATGAAAGGTCCGCATTTTTATGACTGCTGCGTGCGTGTGCCGCTGATTATATCTCAAAGAGGGCGCACGCAAGAAAATTTGCGGAGCGACGCGCTGGTTGAGCTGACCGATATAGCCCCGACACTTATGGAGGCAATAGGATTAAAACCGGAGCCCGGAATGCAGGGGAAATCACTTTGGAAACTGCTTAAAGGCAGCGCCGCGCCGGAAGAACACCGCGAAGACGTGCTGTGCGAGTATCTTAACGCGATGCCCACACATTCGGAACCTCAAGCGTTTTTAAGTATGCTGAGAGATAAACAATATAAAATTATATGCGACCATTCAAGTGATGGCGGAGAGCTTTATGATATGTTTTCCGACCCGAACGAAACCCGTAACCTTTGGGATGAGCCGGATTATTCGGAAATACGTTTCCGTTTGCTGAAACGGCTGTGCGACCGTATAGCGCTGAGCTGCGACCCGCTCCCCGAACGCCGTGCCGCATATTAAAATTATATAAATCAGATATACCAACTTTTAATTTTTTAGGAGTGTGATAAAGAAATGAAAACAATTAAAGAAAAACAAATTCTTGTCGGCGCAGATTTTGCCGGCTATCCTTTAAAAGAAGCCGTCACTGCTCATCTCAGGAATAAAGGATGGGTAACAACTGACGTAGGAGTAACAGACCCTAATTGTGACGACCCGGAAATGATGTTTCACCGTGTAGGATTACGTGCCGGAAGCATGATTTCCGAAAAACTTTTTGAAAGAGCGTTGTTGTTTTGCGGCACCGGTATGGGAATCCATATTGCGGCAAGTAAATGTCCCCGCGTACATGCCGGTGTTGTAGAAAGCGTTCCGGCGGCTTTACGCGCAATTACAGGCAACGGTGTAAATGTTCTTGCAATGGGAGCTTTTTATGTTGCGCCGCAAATGGGCTGCGATATAGCGGACATATATTTAAACGCAGCGCTTGGAAGCGGTTATGAATGGTGGCATAATTTTTATGAGTTTCACAAACTTGCCATTGACGAGTTAGATGCGTTTGACTATGAAACATATAAAAAGAACGGTTTCAAGGTTGAATATATAAATAATTATCCTCTTGTACTTGAAACAAAACCCGAAGAAATAATTGCAGAATAAAAATAAAGTGAGGAAAATTTTTATGTTTGAGAATATAAATTTTATAAAAGCGGATATACCGTTTGTGCGTGAATGCGACAAAAACAAGAGCCCGTGCGTTATGTTCAGAAAAAAATTCATGCTTGAAACATTTAATACCGCAAAAGTATATCTCTGCGCTCTCGGCTATGGATATTACTATATAAACGGCGAAAAAATAACGCAGGATTTGTTTACCGCGCCTGTAAGCGACTATAACAAAACGCTTTGGTACAATGCATATGATGTATCTGAGTTTCTTAAACCCGGAGAAAATGTATTTACGGTTATCTGCGGCAACGGGTTTTACAACGAGCAGTTTAAAACGGCATGGAACCATAACGAAGCGGTATGGCGCGATAACCCGAAATTCATACTTAAACTCGAAACAGACGGGAAAACCGCGCTTGTTTCGGATGATACCTGGAGGTGTACTGATAAAACGCCGGTTGTGTTCAATCATTTGAGAAGCGGCGAACATTTTGATTCCCGCTTGTATAATCCTGATTTTAACAAACTCAGCTTTGACGATAGCGGCTGGCAGTTTGCCGTAAACGACAGCACCCCGCCGACGGGAACGTTCAGGGAATGTGTGTGTGAGCCTGTGCGCGAGTGCGCGGATTATAAAACCGTTAAAATAATACAGACAAGCCCGACAAGGTATGTGTTTGACATAGGACAAAATATATCGGGGTATATACGGCTGAAAGTCAAACAGGAAAGCGGGGATCTGCTTGTTATAAAATATGCGGAGACGGTCAACTGCGATTACGCGCTGCAGTAAAATAATATGGACAACCCGCATTTTTATCCGGAAAGCGAGTTTATGACAGATAAATTCATATGTAACGGCAAAGACTTTACATGGTCGCCTATGTTCGCTTACCACGGGTTCAGATATATCGAAATCGAGGGGATAAAGAACCCGGCGCCGGAAATGGTCACCGGTGTGTTTGTTCATCAGGATGTAAAATCAATATCCGATTTTAAGTGTTCGAACGAAAATTTAAATAAATTGTTCAAGCTGGGCCAAATGGCGACATATTCCAACCTTTTTTATATGCCGACAGACTGTCCGACAAGAGAAAAGCTCGGTTGGGTGAACGACGCGCAGGCTTCGGTCGAGCAGATGCTCACAAATTTTAACATGGTTGAGTTTTTTAAGAAATGGTATGTTGATATAATTGACGCGATGCGCGAAGACGGCTCGCTGCCGGGTATCGTGCCTACAAGCGGCTGGGGGTACGAATGGGGCAACGGACCTGTTTCCGAAGGGATATTGTTCGAGATTCCCTACCGTCTGTACCTGCACACGGGCGACTGCGCTCTGCTTACCGGAAGCCTGCCGTATTTTGAGCGTTATTTCGGGTTTTTGGAAAGCCGAAAAGAACCTGACGGCTTGATCGATTACGGGCTTGACGACTGGGCTTCACCGGACCATTTTGTCGCGCACGGAATCCCGAAAACGCCGCGAAAATTAATTAATCTGACGTTTTATTATAAATTTTTGAATATTGCCGTTTTGGCGGCGGAACTCGCAAATGATGAAAATTTACAAAAAAAATATAAAGAAAAACTCGATAAAACACGGCGGTTATTTACCGATAATTATATAACCGCGGACGGAACCTGCGGCGTAAACGAACAGACAGCCGCCGCTATGGCGATAGCTGTGCTGGGTGTTACCGAGCCGCTTAAAAACCAGCTTAAAAAGTTGATTGAAGACAAAAATTTCCATCATAACTGCGGAATGGCGGGACTTCCGTATCTGTACACCTCGCTCAACGCGTGCGGGCTTGCGGATTATGTTTATAAAATAATCACGGCAGAGGGTTACCCGTCATATACGCGCTGGCTTGACTGCGGCGCCACGACATTATGGGAAACATGGCAGCCGGGCAATTCCAAAAACCATCATATGTATTCGGATTTTATGTCATGGATGATGAAAACGCTTGCCGGAATAAATATATCAGCTCCGGGTTACGCGGAAATTGAAATAAAACCCGTGTTTATTGCCGAACTTGAGTTTTGTATGGGTCATATAGATACGCCGCAGGGCAGGGCAGCCGTTGAATGGAAGCGCGAAAGCGGTAAAATAAATCTTGAAATAACAATACCTGAAAATACCAAAGCGGTATACGACGGTAAAACTTTAAATTCGGGTAAAAATATTTTTTGTTTGTAATTTTAGAATATATATAATTATTTTTAAGGAGTACCGATATGAAAAAAATATATTTTATTATGATTATTTGCGCGGTTCTTGTTGCAGCAGCTTCGTGCGGCGGAGATTCGCCGGCTGATGCTGACGAAGCCGGCGGCGGTATAATTCAGGATTCGCAGGATAACGGGACGGAACAGGAGGCCGAAGATCCGCGTTTTACTATACGGGAAGATATACCCGACTTGGATTTCGGCGGTATAAACTTTAACATTATATATCCCCTGTGGAGCATGTACGGCGATTATTATTTTGCGGAAGAAGAAATCGGCGAAGCCTTGAACGATGCGATTTATAAAAGGCAAAATAACGTGGAAGAGCGCTTGAATATAAAGATTGTACCTATAAACAACGGATACAGGGACAACGATTATTATAACAATGTGATGCGTTCGGTAAGAGCCGGTTCGGACGATTATCAGCTGGTTCTTACGCACTGCCTGTACGGAGTGCCGGAAATGTGCACTCAGGGGCTGGTTCTGGACTGGAACAGTATCCCTATAACGGATTTTACCAAACCGTGGTGGAATCAGCGAATGAACGACACGATGTCAATAAACGGGATTTTGCTGACAGCGGCGGGTGATTTTTTGATATTTGACCCGAATGTGATATATTTTAACAAGCAAATGACAGCGGATTTAGATTTGGGCGATATATACCAAACCGTTAAAGACGGGCAGTGGACATGGCGCAAAATGACCGAACTCGCAAGGCTCGCCTCAATGGATTTAAACGGCGACGGCGTGTTTGACAAAGACGATCGTTACGGTTTTGTGATAAATCTGCAATGGATGATGAACAGCGCGGTTCAGTCGAGCGGTATGTTAATATCCAAAATAGAGGACGGTTATCATGTGAATAATCTAAACAGCGAGCGTTTCGGTTCTTTTATGGATATGCTGCATGAGCTGGTATATGCGGGTAATCAAACGTTTATAAGCACATGGGACCCGAACCAGACAACAGACAACGAATCGGAAATTCCGATGAGCAGCAGCAGGGTGCTGTTTCATCTTGACCCGCTTAGCGCAGGCAAAAGATACAGGACTTATGACGTCGAATTCGGTATACTTCCGCTGCCTAAATATGACGAAACGCAGCAGGAATATTTAAGTCTTTCATGGAACGGCTTTATGATGGTTCCCGTGACCGCCGATCCGGAACTTGCCGGAGCGGCTGCCGAAGCTCTGTCCGCTGAGAGCTACAGGCTGACGGTTCCCGCGTATTATGACGTTCTGCTTACTTCTAAAGTCGCAAGAGATGTTGAATCCACCGAGATGCTTGATATAATTTTCAAAGGCGCGGTTTATGATTTTGCCTTGAATTTCGGGAACTGGAATCCGATTACGTTTGTGGTAGACCAGATGCTTCAGCAGAAATCGACCGATTACGCTTCGTTTATGGAGAGGCACGAAGACAGTTTTCACAGAAGAATGCGTGAAATATACGACAGTATCATAGAACATTACGGCGGTTAGAAAATAAATATGACGGG
>Ga0099364_10007458_pt1 | contig 15614 bp, 10 predicted proteins | sample TergutTh196P3_FD_73070 | JGI IMG/M metagenome (GOLD analysis project Ga0099364, IMG submission 73070) | Microcerotermes parvus P3 segment gut microbial communities from Pointe-Noire, Republic of the Congo - Th196 P3 | ecosystem: Host-associated > Arthropoda: Insects > Digestive system > Gut ...
TCTGAATGTATCCGAATGAGGCCGGTTGAAATGGCAGTTGAAACGGCTGTAGATCCTTCCCGACGAAAGTGACCTGCCCCGTCACGCCCGCTTTATATACCCCGGGCATATTGACAAGGGGAAAAACCTCGATCTCAGGGGAATACTCTGCCGGTTGCGACGGCCAATCTAGGTCGATGAAAAAATCAAAATCGACAGTCAATGGATTAGGCTCCGGGTTCGGCTCGGGTGTTGGATCGGAGGGCGCGGATGGCTCTGCAGTTTCTGGCGGTACGGTTTCTGCCGATTCTGATGAATTAACGCATGAGCCTAGCAACAGTAGCAATAAAAAAAGCATAAATATCCGTTTTATGGGAATACCTCCTTTGAGCTATGGTTAACCGGCTTATTTTTGTTTGATCAAGAATAGCCAATCTGCTATACTTTGTTTAAGCATTTGCGATGGACTGGGCCTATATGGGGAGAGATTGATTTGGGCAAGATCGCGGTGATATATAAATCCATATACGGAACGACTAAGCAATACGCAAAGTGGATTGCCGAAGAACTCAATGCTTCGCTTTTTGAAGCTTCGGAAATGAAAGCAAAGCAATTGCTAAACTATGACGTTGTCGTATTCGGCGGCGGTTTATACGCAAGTGGAATTATCGGCGTGAAGCTTGTTAAGAATAATCCCTGTAACGCACTTGTGGTGTTTACGGTAGGTGCCGCCAACCCTGAAACTACCGATTACAAAGGAATTTTAAGCAAGAACTTCTCAAATGTGTTGTTGGCAAAAATAAGAATATTTCATTTCCAGGGCGGAATTGACTATGGTAAACTGAATCCTGTTCATAGGGCTATGATGGCAATGCTAAGAAAATCTATCGAGAGAAAACCTCTTAACAAGCGCGATGCGGATGATCCGGCGTTTCTCGCAACATATGGTAAAAAGTTTGACTTTACAGACAAAGCAGCCATTTCGCCATTGGTTGAGTATGTGCGATCCCTTCCGGAGAGCGCACAGGGCGAGGAAGTCATCCACACATAGTCATCGCCTGGGCGCCTGAAGATAATGAAATTATTTATAATATACTATGATAATGCGAATAGTTCAATTAGCACTCCAGGCAGAGCACTTCAGGCAGAGCACTCCGGACAAAGACTACAACGAGGATATAAGCCGTCTGAAATAGATCCTATATTGATGCTCAAAACCACCCAAACTGGAGAGAAAACATAAAACACAAACAGTGACAGTTTTGCAGTTCCTATATGAAAATATTATCCTCTATAATTTATTATATTTTTATCAACTCCGCTTAACAACAGGGAAATAAATCTATTTTCTTCATCCTTTGATGCAAAAGCCATGCGGGGTATAGGGAGCACCATATTACCGGTTGAGTATAAGTGTATCGCCTTCTTGTTACTAAAGACATAGAGAATATCTTCGAATGTGCTTTCTATTTTTTTATATCCAGTAATATCAATGATGGAATGCTCTGATATAGTTATCGATGTTTCAAACCGTTCCTGACGGTATGTTGATAACGCTACAGGAATTAGGGATAACAAGCAGAATCCATACCATAACAGTGCAGACATAACAATACAAAGCAAACAAGTTGTTATCTGGACAGGTATGTCTGATTCAATGAAAGCTTGAGACTGCAACACATTCCATCCCAAAATAATGAGAATTAATAAGTAAGAGAGACGATTGGGCCATTTTTGCCATGGAGCATGAAAAAGCGAAATATAGTGACAACGAAGGTTGTCCCAAAACGTTATCGTATATACTACAGTCATAATAACCTCCATAATTATGTGTATTCTCTAATTACGCATTTTCTGCAACTATAGGATGTATCCATCGGTTGCGTTTACCAATTTCTCGTTTATCAGAATAATTTACGATTTGAATATCGTGTTCATGCGACGAAAAGCCTAATCTATAGTTCCCGGTAGTAATTCTTACTACATCCTTGAGATTGTGTACGGACACTTTATTTTGAATAGTTTGTAGACATCATTGATGCTTTTAACTGCCTCTTGAGGTACAATTTCGTCTTCATATACTTTGCACTTTTGGTTTCTTAGACCGAACAGGGCTCCCTCCGGGTTGATTTTGTCTTTCTTTTTGCTTTTTGCCAGTATGTCCCTTTGTAGCTTCTGCAGAAGCACGGTAGCAAGGAACGTGATCATTAGATGCCCGCGGAAAGTGTCCTCGTTCTGAACGCGCAAAGGCAGTAGGTCAGCATTGTTTTTCCCCAAGTCAAATACCTGTTCAATCTGTTGCCTGGTGTAGTAGAGGGGCAGTATCTCCTCGATTGCGATATCCTCGGAAGAGATGATTATGAACGCGCCCAATTTCGACATCCTTTTGTCAGCGTCTTCTAAAGATAGTTTGTCGTCCATAGCCGCAAAGGCTGCCCTTTTCATCTGCTGGTTCCTGCTGTCCACGTCCACGCCAATGTAGGCGAAACCAGGATACCCATAAAGCTCCACCGGCGCTTTCTTCATGTACAGCAGGCGGTTGCCATACCGCAGGGCATTCGCGGACGACATGATGTCCGGCAAGTGTTCTTTCGCTACATCTTTGTACAGCACCCGGTTGGGGGCGAGGCGGGTTATGAAGTTCACATGGTTTTTGTAGAGTTCCTTGACATTTTCCTCGTCGTGGTATCCTGCATCCACAATCGCGTAGTCAACGGCAATGCCGTACTGCCTAAGTTCGGCCAAAGTCGTGCATAAAGTTGTGACGTCGACGATGTTCCCCGCGCAGTAACGGAAGTGAATCGGCATATTCGTTTTCCTGTCGATCACATAGATGAGCCTTGCCTCCAAGCTGATGTCGCCATTGTGGTTGTTGATCTGCGTCACAGACATCCGGGATGCGTTGGGAAGCCCCGAACTGTCAATCAATATCCCGGCTGCGCTTTGGCTCCCGTATAGAAGCCGGTAATACTCCCGGAAAAAATCCCGCTGCGCCCCCTCCTCTCCCGCGGCTGCCAGAAATTCGCTTACCCTCTGGCTCGCAAGCTTTGCTTTCGGGAACAAAATGGAGGCATAGTTGCCCTGCCACCACGTATCCGCATAGCAGTTCGCCTTCTTGTCCGTAAGTATCCTGTAAAAAACCAAGGACAGCAACGTATCCGACTGCCCGGGCAGGAATTGGTAAAACGCGTCCCTGAATATTTGTGTGTCCAGGAACTGGTGCAAGAAGAAGCTGTCCCCGAAATCAAGTATCAATCGCTCTGCTTTTGGCGCTGATCCTAGTTTGTCCGAGCGGGCATCCGGTAAGTCGCAATAACCGCCCGCCAACGTGTACCGGAACATCCCCCGCTCTCTGCTCTGGAATATCCCTGTTTCCTTGTCTACGACCCGCCCTAGATTGCCGAGATATTCCTGCTTGACCCTGCTGCCATTGCGGACCGTGTCCGCTAAGGATGCATACTCTTGGCCGTTGCCCTTTGTGATGTAACGAATGTATGCCATGACACCCTCCATGTAGTAAGAATAGTTCTTACTACATTATAAGGGCTAGAAGTGAATGCGTCAAGGGCAATTTTGTTGGCATTACAATGATTACTCCAGTTTTTTGTAATTTAGGGGAACCGAGTAGTAAGAATTATGTCGGGAACTATAGGTAACAGAATTCTTTAATAGCCTAAATTTTATAGCAAATCCTGATGACTTCTTTCCATTTATTGAGATAACCCAAGCGGGGTTCCAATTTGGAACAAAATATTGGGCTGAACTAGCTTTCAACTGGTATGATGAAATTCCGCTAGAAAAAAAAGTGTATTTGAAAGAGTCATTAAAGAACGTTGAAAATGCAAAGTGGGCTTCTCAAAAATTACGTCATAGGGCAAGGAAAGAGTTAAAATTGCTGAGCTAAACAAAGCTCTTACACATCTTTGATAATAGCGGTTTTCAAGAGTGCGTGATATCTGGTAAACTGGCACAACAGTATTAATTTTAGGTTCCTATGATATCAAAGCTGGGAAAAATCCAGCAATTTGATTTCACACAACAGGTGGGTTCACAAGCCCCGCGCCCCGCGTTGCGGGGCGCTGTGATCCGTGCAAGGATCGCAACGCGATACCAGCGCTTTATCCTGCACTAAAATCGACCGGTGGGTTCACTTTTCGAAGGCAAAGGACCACCTCCGCATTTTGCCGAGATTTATGCGAGTTTACGCCGAAACTGGCGCACGCGAACAGAGTTGGTATTGTGGAGGCGTTGACCAGATTCGTTGAAGCCTCCACAAACGTTTCACGTTTGCTTGGACCATGGCGTGTCGACTTACTACCCTACTTTGGCGATGATAATCGCACACGAGGCAACACGGGGCCTCACGTTGCCGGACAACCTTGTTCTATGACAACCGAGATTTATAATCTTGAGTTGATGCGCATTTCACGACTGCTGGGTTCAAATCGTCTGACAATATGAACCCAGCTTCTGCAAAAGGATATTGTGCGATAAATGCGGGCTTGATAAAACTTAATATGCGAAGCAATGACAAACCGGCAAGGAGGTTGTGACTGATTTGAATGAAGATATAGAACAAAAAGCTGCACAATTGGCGAATATATTAAAGTATGAACTCATAAACTGCGTAATAAGCGATGATAGCGAAGCGGATCAGGATACCACTTTAGAGTATGAGAACTGTTTGACGAGTGTTGTTGCGAAAAATTACCAATATCCAGAACTTGAAGACATTTTAGCTATTATTATTGGAGATAGCAGTCAGGAAATGAACGTCCGATATGCAGCTTTCTATGCCCTGCATATCTTTTGCCGGCGAAACAGGCGATATGAGCACTTGGCTAGCCTTCTTGAGAAATGGAATTCTTCTTTTAGCGGCTATGCGTCATTCAAGCACTTAACAATTACCGCAAAAATGTTTACGGGACAAGGCATGGATGTATTGGATTCAGCAGAGCAGTATTATAAGAAATTTCCGGCGCATCTTGGGATGTCGCAATGCCTTGCCGAAGTCATTGTTAAGGCTTATGAAGACGCGAAATCGGACGATGAGAGGGCATCCCTACTCCAAAAATGGATGCCCAAAGCAGACAGAGAGATTGACCGGGTATTAAGACTACAACCGTATAATGCCACATTCTGTTGTACAAGAGGTAGAATATATAAAGCACAAAAGAAATTTGATCTCGCTAAAGAAGCGATTGAGAAAGCTATCGCTTACGAGAAACCAGATCGTGGAGACTATTATTCCAAGACGGAAATATTTCACTACCACCTCATGCTTACCTTGTTTGAGGAGTACGAATATAAGACGAAGATTAGTTTCTCCAATCTATCTGAAGAAAACAAAGAGATTTCCAAAGAGCTGAAAGCATCGTTGGGAAAAAACATTGAATACATGGCTTTGTTCACTGCTGTGGTAAGTTTTGTCATAGGCGCTTTAAATATCACCAAACAAATGGTTTTTATCGACATCTTTTGTTTGATCATCGCCTTGATGGGCAGTGTAGTGTGCGTTTTCAGCACTATTGGGATAATCTTGAATGGCTGGCGTAAATTGGAGTCCTACATGGTTTTCCTCGTCGGCATTGTCCTTATTGCTTTTTCACTCATCGTCAAGTACGACATTATATCGATTTTTGGGGCTTAATGGAGAGGGATATAAAAATGTACATGTTTAAATCCTGCTCTATAAAAATAGCGGCTTTTGGCCTAACAAGAAATCCTCCAAGCCATAATTCGTGCTGCCGATGAGGAGAGAAAGAGCTTCAGGGTGAAGCTGTTTGAAAACAAGGCCGCCTCCCGTGTTTTTTACCCTGCCGCTCTTTACTTCTAAAGCTGTTAGCCGGCTGCCTTGCTGAATGACGAAATCAACCTCATGACCCCGCTCGCGCCACCAATAGACTGCAAAGCCTTCCTCTATCCCTCTGGCAAGAAGATAGGCGCCCACTGCGCTTTCTACAAGCCTGCCCCTGTCCGTCGGGTTGTCGAGTAGCCGGCGCCTGTTGGCGCCGTTCGTATAGGTCATCAGTGAAGTATCGTACACCATGAATCGCGGCGAGCTTTTGCGTATGCGGATTTGGCTGCCCGAATAATTCTGCAAGCCTGTGAGCATATTCGCTTTACTTAATAAGTCGAGATAATGCGCCAGCGTCACGGTATTGCCCACATCTTGAAGCTGCCCGATCATCTTTGTAAAAGACAATTCCTGTGCGCTGTACCCGGAGCCAAGCATGAACAGCGCCCGGAGGAGCGTGGGCTTTCGTATTTCTTCCATCATTAGTATGTCCTGAGAAATGGAAGGTTCGACAATGGACGTTCCCATGTATCGCGCCCAGCGGTTCTCGTCCTTGATAAGTGCGGAAGCGCCGGGATAGCCGCCGAAAAACAAGAAATCGTCAAGGCTGTAGCCGAACGCTTCTTTGCACTCGGCATAATTCCAATGGGGTGAATAGAGGACCTCGAACCTCCCCATCAGGGACTCGGCAAGCCCTTTTTGTAACAGGAGGGAGGATGAGCCGGTGAGAATCACCTTCAGCGGCGTTTGCATCCGGTTTTCTTCATCCCATAGGAGTTTAACGATTGACGACCAATCCCTTATTTTTTGAATTTCGTCAACGGCAAGGATAACCTCGCCTGATTTTGTAAGTGCGCGGGCTTGTTCCCATTCGTTCCGCAGCCACTCGACCGAGTTGAGGCCCGGATCATCCGCGCTTACAAAATGCGTCGTCCTACTTAACGCATCAAGAGCTTGCATCACAGCGGTCGTCTTACCCGTTTGCCTCGGTCCGACTACGATTTGAATGAACCGGCGCGGCTCTTGCATCCGCTCAATGAGTTGAGATACCAATTTTCGTTTGAACAAAGGAGTCCTCCCTGCAAATCGCGCAATGCGTTTTACAATTTACTCAGTACGTTATGCTATTTACTCAGTACGTTTTACTGTTTACTCATTATAATAGATTATTTGAAGTTTTGTCAATTCCGTATAGCGCCGTGCCTGCCGGATGCTATCCCCCTGCCTTGGACAGATCCTGAATGACACAAAAAAGAAGCCGCCTTTACCGGACAGCCTCTTTTAATTCCTATGGGCTCAAGCTCGCCGTTTAGGGTATGGGCGAAGCGTATATCAGGATTCCGACGCCTTACGCAGGCCGCGGCTCTGCATCCAGGTATCCAGTTGATCCAGCAGGCGCTTCTCATCCAGGTCTGTACGGTCGCCGGGCTGGCTGCCTTCATAGTGGATTACGCTGAGCCCCGCGTCTCTGAGGTACATAGCCTGCTCCTTGCGGGTAAGCGTACACCCTACGCCATGGCGCCAGATCGCCAGAAGCGCGCCGTCCGCCTTCATAAACTTTGCGAACTGCACAATCCTGTCGCGGAAAATATACTCGTCTACCTTCATAGAAGCGTTCGGCCGGGCTTCCGGAGAGGCGCCGAAGCGAATCGCATCCTCGCGGGTCTTAATGGGCGTATCCTCCGGATAGGACGCGCCAGGCCTGAAGGTAAAGCTTCCATCTGGCTGCAAATCATAGGCGGAACCGGAGCTGTGGGAATATTGGGAACCCAGGCATACCGCGCCGTAATCTTCCAGATAACGATAATACTTCATATAGTGCCAGGAGGGCGGATGGGCTTCAATGAAGCGGAAACGCTCATTGCCTACCGCGGCGATATGATTATCCGCCCGCCACTTCACTTCGTCCCGTACCATTCTCCAGAACTTCACTGTGCTTTCCGGATCGATCTTCGTCAGACCGCCAATGGTATACACGGAATACAGATCCTTCACCGACATCGGCGCCGGTATGGTCTGTCCCATAATGTAGGTGATTTCCTTGGAGCATTCTGTCCGCTCCTGATTCGCCTGCATCAGTTCTTCGACTTTGTCGTCGGCATACTTCTGCCCGAAGATGCGTTCTACATCGTTGATCATCCGCAGGTTACAGTACACCTTATGCTCCATCATGGCCTTCTCCCGCTCTTCGTCATACTCGCCGAAGTACATAAAGCGGTCGGACATCCATTGCGGCATGTTTTCGAAGTCCCTGGCTTGCTGCCCTCTCTTGGCATGCTGGTCACAGACGCAGGGCATGGGTACCACCAGTTTGCGCCTGGGCCAGGGCGTACCATCCTCGATGTATCCCAGGAACTGGCCACCCCAGCAATTGCCCTGATAGCCGCAGATTTCACGGCCCCATCCGCGCACTTCGCTGGCCAGCCTAGCCCTTCGCGCGTAAGGCTCATTTTTGTTTGCCATCATCGCGCCTACGGGGTTGTCCTCGATGATGGTGAGAGCGGGGAAAGCCTGGGACCAGTCAAAACTGGTATCGCCGCCGCAGTTGCCCTGCCCGACCACCTTCTCCGTGCTCTCTATGGATTTTTGCCAGCCTGCGCGCAATTCTTTCGCGTAGTCCCAGAACTCCAGAGGCCTGGTTTCCCATAATTGTCCTTTTGCCATTCAATACGCCTCCTTTATTTATCTATACCTAATTCTTTATCTACATAACTACGTCGTGCTGACGATGCGTAATTGAATTGATCACTCCTATTATAGTAAACGGAGACGCATTTTACAAGTAGTTCGCCGCAACGGTTTATGATATAATAATGTTCAAAAGTAGAAAGATAAAAAGTAGATGGGGGGATTACTGCTTGAGCACGGTCAGCAAAGAAAGAATCCTGGAATTAGAAGAAAAATGTGTGAAAATCAGGAAGGATCTGCTGAACTTTATCTACCAGATCGGCATGGGCCATCTGGGAGGTGAATTGTCCATGGTCGAGATGGCTGTTGCGCTCTATTATCAGTACATGGCTTTTGACCCGAAGGACGTCAAAAATAAGAACCGGGACAGGTTTCTCCTGAGCAAAGGGCACTGCAGCGAGACGCTGTATACCATCTTTCAGGACCTTGGCATGTATACCATCGAGTATATGGTCGAGCACTTCGAGACGCTGGAAACGGCTAAATTCGGTATGCATTCCAACCGGAAATATGTAGAAGCCATCGAGCTATCCGCGGGCTCTCTCGGTCACGGCCTGCCGGTGTCCGTCGGCGTCGCCCTTGCCGCCCGTAAGCAAAAGGCCAAATGGCGCACCATCGTTATGGTGGGAGACGGCGAACTGAACGAAGGCACCAATTGGGAAGCGATGATGGCCGCCGGTCACTATCAACTGGGCAACCTGATCTGCATCGTGGACAAAAATCAGCTCTCCATGACCGGCCCCACGAAACAGGTCATGAACATCGACCCCCTGGCGGACAAGGCTAAGGCATTCCACTGGGACGTCATCGACGTCGCGGACGGAAATGACATGACGCAGGTCTGTGCCGCGCTGGATCAACTCCCGGCGCAGGGACAGACGGACGGGCGCAAGCCGCTCTTTATCATCTCTAACACGATTAAAGGCAAAGGCGTCCGCTTCATGGAAGGCGACCATAAATGGCATGGCGGCGGTATTGCCAAAGCGCAGTTGGATGAAGCGCTGGCCGGTCTTGCGAAAAGCGAAAAGGGGGGTAGATGAATGGCTGTCAACACGACCTATAACTTTGATCAGATGCTGTCTAACGCGCGGGAGGCTTACGGCGAAGAGTTGTTTAAGATGGCCGAGGAAGGCGTCGATTTTGTATTTACCTACAGCGATAATGTGGCGGAATCTTCTTCCGCGGGTAAATTGCTGCAGAAATATCCGGAACGATGCTTTAATTTCGGTATTGCCGAGCCAAATCAGGTGGGCGCTTCCGCAGGGCTTGCCCTGGCGGGCGAACTGGTATTTGCCCAGGTATTCGGCCCCTTTCTCCCTTTGCGGGCGGCGGACCAGATCCATACCGATATTGCGTACAATGATGTGAATGTCCGCCTGATCGGCACCCATGCGGGGATCACCGCCGGCGGCGGCCCCACCCACAACGACATTGCGGATCTTGCCCTTTACCGGGCTATCCCGAATCTGACGATCGTGGTGCCTGCGGACGCCGGTCAGTGCTGCAAGGCGATTCGCGCCTCCATCGGGTACCAGGGTCCTATGATCATCCGTATCGACCGGGCCGGCTCTCCCAATGTATACGCAGACGATAATTATGAATATGAAATCGGCAAGGCGATCGAGATTCTGCCGGGCAAAGACGCCATGATCATTTCTTGCGGCTCCATTATCTATGAGTGCATGATGGCTTCCAAGCTTCTGCAGGACAAAGGGCTGGATGTTGGCGTCCTGGATATGCATACCATCAAACCCTTCGACAAAGACGCGGTACTTCGGTATGCGAAACAGACCGGCGCGATCGTCACCGTCGAAGAGCATTCCGTCAACGGCGGTCTGGGAAGCGCCGTAGCGGAAGCGCTATGCGAAGAAGGCATACCCGCAAAGTTTAAACGGATCGGCTTACCCGACGCCTTTGCTTTACTGGGACCATTGGATCAGGTCTACGCGCGTTATGGTCTTGACCGCGGCGGGATCGTTGAAACCATCTTGAAGATGAAATCATGAAGGAGGATTTCCCATGGGCAGTAAAAAAACATTATCCCGCAAGGCGCTCATCCTCAACGGCGTGCAACGGCATGTGCTGTTTGAGCCCGAATCCGATAGTCTTGCCCTCGTTCTGCGCCGCCTTGGCCTGACCGGTACGAAAATCGGCTGCGGTACGGGCGTTTGCGGGGCCTGCTCGGTTCTTATAGACGGAGAAGTCCGGCGCGCCTGTGTGATCCGCATGAAAAATGTAGACGATTTTGCGGAAATCACCACCATTGAAGGGATCGGAACGCCGCAGCATCTGCACCCCCTGCAGCAGGCTTTCATCACCTATGGCGCCGTCCAATGCGGGTTTTGCAGCCCCGGCTTTATTATTTCCGCTTACGGATTATTGGGAAAAAATCTCTCTCCCACACGCGAAGAGGTTCGCGCCTGGTTTGAAGAGCATCGCAATCTGTGCCGCTGTACCGGCTATAAACCATTGGTCGACGCCGTCATGGAAGCGGCTGCCGTGATGCGCGGCGAAAAATCCATGGCGGATATCACCTTTGAACTGAAACCCGGCGAAGATGTATATGGTTCCAAATTACCGAGGCCGACGGCGTTGCCCAAAGTATGCGGCCTGACAGACTTCGGCGATGACGTCGCTTTACAGATGCCCGAAGGCGTGGCCTTTCTGGCGCCCGTCATGGCCGGCGTACCCCACGCGCGCATTAAGAGCATCGATCTCTCCGAAGCCGAAGCTATGGAAGGCGTGTACAAGGTCTTAACCGCCGCTGACGTCAAAGGGAGCAATGATATTTCCTTCCCCGCCGTCGTACCCCGTCAGAAAGGCCAGGGTTCGCCGAAGTTCCCCATTATCTGCGGAGAAACGGTACATCGCAGAGGCGACGTCGTAGCGGTGGTCGCCGCGGACACCCACAAACGGGCGCGGGAGGCAGCCAAGAAAGTGAAGGTCGAGTATGAAATCCTGCCGCATTATATGAACGTGCTGGAATCCGCCATGCCCAACGCCCTTCAGTTGCATGAGAATATCCCGAATCAATACCTGTTTCAGCCGGTATACAAAGGGGAAGATACGGAAGCGATTTTTGACGGCGCCCCGCATGTGGCGGAAGGCAGCTTTCATTCGCAGCATGAGCCGCACCTCCCCATTGAACCGGACGTCTTTCAGGGCTACTGGGATGAGGACGGGATGCTGACGATCCACAGTACCACCCACGACCTGTACGGCTGCGGCGCCGAACTGGCGCCGGCTATCGGCATGGACAAGGATAATATGCGCATGATTAACAACCCTGCCGGCGGCTGCTTTGGCTACAGCACCATATCCAACGTATTCGGACTGGCCGGCGTAGCCGTGATGGCCCTCGATATGCCGGTGTCGATGACCCTGAGCTACGAAGAGCATCAGCACATGACGGGAAAGCGTTCCGCTACCTACTCCAACGCGCGCATCGCGGCGGACGAGCAGGGCATGATCCAAGCCGTGGAAATGGACGTATCCATGGATCACGGGGCTTATGCCGGCACCGCCTCCATCGCTTTTGGCAACCTGATCTCCGTTCCTTTCTCCGGTTACCGGGTCCCCAATGTGAAAATGCTGGCCCGCGCCGGCACCTCCAATCACAATTACACCTGCGCTTACCGCGGATTCGGCGCGCCGCAAATCTATACCACCTCCGAGGCGCTCGTCGATATGGCCGCTGAGAAAGCCGGCATCGACCCCTGGGAATTCCGTTATCAAAACGCTGCCCGCCCGGGCGATCTTACCATTAACAGCAGGCTGTACAAGGCCTACCCTTATCCGGGACTCCTGGAAGCGATCAAGCCTTACTATGACGCTTACAAAGCGGAAGCGGAAGCCGGCAGGGCGGCAGGCAGGCACATCGGCGTGGGCCTGAGTCTGGGCGGATTTAATGTAGGCAAAGGCTTCATTGACCACTGCGAAAACGACCTGGAGCTGAACGCCGAGGGCGGCGTCAATGTGTACAATACATGGCAGGATTTGGGCCAGGGAGGCGATATCGGCACGCTGACCCATGTCCTGAAGGCCTTAGCGCCCTTGAACCTGAAGCCTGAGCAAGTACGCTTCATCGTGAATGATACGAAGCTCGCGCCCGATTCCGGGCTCTCCGCCGCCAGCCGCTCCCACTATATGAATGGCAGAGCGATCCTCGACGGCGCCAGGCAGCTTCTCGACGCGATGCGCAAGGCGGACGGAAGCTTCCGTAGCTACGACGAGATGGTCAAAGAAGGCATTCCGACGAAGTATCGCGGACAGACAGACGAGTTCAGCGAAGGCCTGGATCCCTGTCAGGATCCCAATACGGGCGAAGGCGACCGTTTTTCCGCCTATACCTATGGCGTAAATACCGCCTTGGTAGAAGTGGACGTGCTTACGGGCAAAGTCAAGGTACTGCGTTTTAGCGCCGCCGTCGACGTCGGTACGGTCGGCAACAGGCTTTCTGTCGAAGGCCAAGGATATGGCGGCATATCCCATAGTATCGGCTTTGCGCTGAAAGAAGACTATGACGGCACGGACAGATCCGGCAACATGGTCTATTGCGGGATTCCCTCAATCTCGGATATCCCCGACGACTTCAATCTGGTCTTTGTCGAAGACAATCCCCGCCCGAAAGGCCCTCACGGATCTAGCGGCTGCGCGGAGGTTTTCCAATGCTCCAACCATATGGCGGTCATCAATGCGATCCACAATGCCTGCGGCGTCCGCATCTATGACCTTCCCGCCATCCCGGAAAAGATCAAGGCGGGCTGGGAAGCCCTTCAACGCGGCGAAGACTTGACGCCGCCCAAGTATTTCCTCGGTTCCGAGTTTGAAGACGAGCTGGAGGAAATCCGGGATAACCCGATACAACTGTAATCTGCTGCGCCTCTGGTACAGGGCGGCGCAGCCGGGGAGACCATATAAGGGACAGCATTGCCTGAAGGAGGAACTCTCGTTTGAACCGGGAAGAAGTCTTTGCCTATACAGCAGGTTGCTATAACGGCGAGCCTGCCTCATGCAGCTTTGCCTGCCCCTTTCGCCTGGATCTGCGGTCCTTCCTGAAGAAAGCCGCCCGCGGCCGCTGGGACGCTGCTTACAAAGAGCTGCAATCCGCGGTGTTATTTCCATCGGTCGTCGCTGCGCTCTGCCCGCGTCCATGCGAAGACGCTTGTCAGCGCTATACCGTTCTGGGAAGCGACCCTGTGGCTGTCGGGCGTCTCGAACGCGCCTGTCTGTCCTTTGCCGGAAAGAAAGACCCCACCGCGTATCCCATCCCTCCTAAAAGCGAGCGCGTAGCTGTCGTCGGCGCGGGACCGGCGGGACTGAGCGCCGCTTTACTCCTGGCGCAAAAACAATTTCAAGTCACGGTCTTTGATCAGCAGGCATCCCGGGGCGGTTCTCTTCGCTCCCATCCCGATTTTGCCGGATTTGACGAGGATTTTTCTTTGGCTTTCTCTGCGTTAAGCGTAGAATTTCAATTTGGTGTGCGTATTAACGCGCTATCCGAACTCCGCGAATTTGACGCCATACTGCTTGCCACCGGCGCCGCCGGCGAGCATTTCGGCTTACTAGACGCCTGGAGCAACGACTCCTGTGCAACAGCCAATCCGCGGGTATTCCTGACGGGAAGGCTGACGGGCCTCCCGCTTATGGAAGGCATGGCGCTTGGCGTCAAGGCGGTCAGATCGGCGGAGGCGTTTCTGCAGTCCGGCAATCTGTATCTCATGCCGGATGACTGGGACAGCGACAAGCGCAAGCGTTATCCGCCCCATGGAGACGAAGCGGACCTGCCCGGCGTTATCCCTGCTGGAGAGGCGTACACAAAGGAGGAAGCGCAGAAGGAAGCGGAACGTTGTATGCTTTGCGATTGTACGGCATGCATGGAAAGCTGCGAACTCCTGATCCGATACCGGAAGAAACCGCCGCGTATCGGCAATGATGTATTTATGGACGGACAGTCCCGAAACTCTGTCAGCAGCGCGAGCATCACGCGCCAGACCTGGAGTTGCAACCTTTGCGGCAATTGCGGGACAAAGTGCGCGGAGGGCGTAGATTTACGCGGCTTATTTCAGCTCTCCCGAAGCGCCCGTGTGGAGAGCGGCTATTACCCGCCGGCTATCCACAACGTCTGGCTGGAGGATATGGCTTTTGCCGCGGGAGAAGCAAGCTTTGCGTCTGCATGGGCCGGACAGGGCCAGTGCGAATACGCCTTCTTTCCCGGCTGCAGGCTCGGCGCGTCCGATCCCGCCTGGGTCACCCGCTCCGCAAGCTTCCTTGCGGAAAAGCAGAAAGCAGGGGTCCTGCTCAACTGCTGCGGCGCGCCGGCGTACTGGGCAGGGGACGACGAAACCTTTCGCAGACATCTGGCGGAGCTGCGGGCCCTATGGCTCGGCCTGGGAAAGCCAAAACTCGTGACAGCCTGCGTAACCTGCGAAAGAATGTTCGCACAGTTTCTCCCGGATATTCCCACTGTCTCCCTCTATGAAATGCTGTCGAAAGACGCCTTCCCAACAGATCTGCGGTCACCCGTCGGCCGGGCTGCCGTATATGATCCCTGCGCGGCGACAGGAAAAGCCCTTGTCAAAGACGCCGTCCGCCGCTTGGCAGCCGATTGCGGAATCGCGGTGTCCGACTATCAGAGCGGAGGGAAATGCTGTGGCTTTGGCGGTCATATGCAACTGGCCAATCCGCTTCTTTATGACAGTATCACGAAAAACCGCATCGCGGAAACCAGCGATCCCTTTATCGTCTACTGCGCCAATTGCAGAGATGTCTTTTTGTCGCAGGGCAAAGAGTGCTTCCATATCCTGGATTTGATCTATGGCTTGCCGTCACAGGCTGTCCCCACGCTGGAGGAAAAGAGAATCCATCGTCTTGTGGTGAAAAAGGAGCTGGCCGCTATCTACGGAAAGGATTTTTACGAGCCGGAAGAAAAGCCCTGGGATCGCCTATGCGTTCGTGTTTTGCCGGAAGTGCAGCAAAAAATGGAAGGGCTGCTCATCAGCCTCAGCCATATCCGGGGGGGGGACTCGGGGGGGGGGCAAAAAAGGCGGGGGGGGATTAATAAAAAAAAAAAAAAACCAAACAGACCTTTCAAAAAAAAAAAAATTTATTTTTTTTAAAAAAAAAAAATTAAATATTTTATTTTTTATTT
>Ga0099364_10007459_pt1 | contig 15611 bp, 12 predicted proteins | sample TergutTh196P3_FD_73070 | JGI IMG/M metagenome (GOLD analysis project Ga0099364, IMG submission 73070) | Microcerotermes parvus P3 segment gut microbial communities from Pointe-Noire, Republic of the Congo - Th196 P3 | ecosystem: Host-associated > Arthropoda: Insects > Digestive system > Gut ...
AAAACAGAAATCGGTTAAGTTGCTGAAAATCACCACATAAAAATCGGAAGCTCGGTCATGCAGTGGTTAACTTTTTCCTTAACCTGCTTTATAATCGTATCATTTTCAGGATTGTTCAACACGGTGTCTATCATTTCGACCACCTCGAGCATCATATCTTCTTTTGCGCCGCGAGTGGTAATAGCCGGCGTGCCTAATCTAATGCCCGAAGTCTGAAACGGAGAACGTGTATCGAACGGCACCATGTTCTTATTGGTGGTGATGTCGGCTTTAACTAAGGTGTTCTCAGCCATTTTGCCGGTTAGCTCCGGAAAACGCGAACGAAGGTCTACCAATATAATATGGTTGTCCGTTCCGTTGGAAACGACCTTATAGCCTTTGTCTATCAGCGCTTTTGCCATCACTGAAGCGTTCTTTACCACCTGCTTAACATATTCATGATACTTGTCTGTCAGCGCTTCGCCATAAGCTACTGCTTTTGCGGCGATTATATGCTCCAATGGTCCTCCCTGTATTCCGGGAAAGACTGCCGAATTGAGCAATGCCGACATCATTTTTATGTCGCCTTTTGGAGTTTTGAGCCCCCACGGATTTTCAAAATCGGCGCCCATCAGTATCATGCCTCCTCTTGGTCCTCTGAGGGTCTTGTGGGTGGTCGTTGTAACTATGTGGCAGTGTGGGAACGGGTGATTTAACAAGCCCTTGGCTATCAATCCCGCCGGATGTGCGATGTCAGCCACCAGCAAGGCTCCAATCTTGTCGGCGATGGCGCGCATGCGGGCATAATCCCAGTCGCGCGAATATGCTGAGGCTCCGGCAATTATCATCTTGGGTTTTTCCTGCAACGCTATGGCTTCCATACGGTCGTAGTCTACAAGTTCGGTATCCTCGTTGAGTTTATACGCTATCGGTCGATAAAGTATTCCCGACGAATTTACGGGCGAGCCGTGCGAAAGGTGTCCGCCGTGCGAAAGGTCTAAACCCATGAAACTGTCTCCGGCTTTCAAACATGCCAGCATTACTGCGGCATTAGCCTGCGCACCCGAATGTGGCTGTACATTAGCCCACGATGCGTTAAAAAGCTGTTTTGCGCGGTCTATTGCCGCTTGTTCTATCTGGTCAATAACCTCGCAGCCGCCATAATAGCGTTTGCCCGGATAACCCTCAGCATATTTGTTGGTTAGCCAGCTTCCCATAGCCTTCATTACCTGACGGCTGACAAAGTTTTCTGACGCAATCAACTCTATGCCCGACACTTGACGCTCAAGCTCGGCGTCAATTAACTTATATATATATGTATCAGTAATCATTTTTGATTTTTGATTTTGATTTTTGAATAACAAAAAACACGTTTTTGAAAAAAAAAACGCAAAATTACTGAAAAAATTTTATTTGCAAAAAAAAAATGTGTAATTTTGCATCACGAAAAGTATGTCAGCAATGATTATAAAAATAGGATGTGAAAACGATTATTTGATGGATATACTGTACAAAAACCCCGAAACTGATATGGGCTTGTACCTGAAACCATTGAAGAACGGACATGTGGCTGGTAATGTGATAGATAAGCACAATTACGAGATTATTTTTCAGGACGATAAGGATAGTTATCTTCCCGAGGGAAACAATCAGATAGATTATCAGAGCTATTGTGCGCCATTAGCGGCGTTGCATATATGCAACGAGCTGTTTGCGCATATTTTGAAGGGTCGCGCAGAGTATCTGCAAAAGGAAATAGCCTGGCTGGGGCTCACACAGGGCGAGGTAGACACCAAGCCGTGCAGAATAGAAATAATTTCGTTGTACATCGATTCCAAGTGGTTTCGCGACGGACGCTTCCTGCTGTCAAAATATTTCGACGGCATAAAAGTAGAGCAGCAAACCAACCGCATCTTCCGGCTAACGGTTTCGGCGCCAACGATATTCGAAGCCGTAAACCTGCTGAGCTTGGTATCGCTCTTTACCCACATCACCAACGATTACAGCGTTTTTACGTACATCGACGACAGTTTGACACAAAAATACGGACGGGTGCTGTCAAATATAAAAAATGTGCCCTATTTTGTCTTCTATCTATTCATTCAGAGGGCGATGAAGACCGAAGAGCAGTTTACCGACCTCAAACCGGTATTCGAAAAATATTTAGCCGAAGCGGGACTTCAGGTAGACTTAAAATGGCAAGGCGCAAAACAGCAACGCATTAACCACATTTCCAATCAATTGGAGATGAACATACCGATTTTGGACGTCGGTTGCGGAGAATTTGATTTTTACAAAAAGATGGTAAAACTCGGTTTCAAAGAAATGTACTTTGCGGTAGACAAGGACGAGCGCATCGAAACTTTAAGCCGCAGCGTCATCAAGCGCCACGAAGAAGGCAACCTTTTGTTTTTTAGTTCGTTAGACGATTTTATTTTTCCCGAAAAAATTAATGTCCTGTTGGTCGAAGTAATAGAACACAACACCGTGGACGCTGCTAAGGCTCTGATAAACAGGATACTTGACGGATACAATATCAACAAGATGTTTATCAGCTCGCCTAATATAGAGTTCAACGGTTTCTATCACAACATGAACAGTCTTTTTCGTCACGACGACCACGTTTTTGAGCCCGACCCGACAGAATTTCGCGAAATCATTGAAGAATGTGTGGTCAATAGGAGCTGTAATGTAGAGTATTTCTATCTTGGCGACTGTATCAACGGTATACATCCCACACAAGGATGCGTCATCAGTTTTTAAAAATTTTTTAAAAAAAAGTAAAAAAAAAAGTTTTTTTTCAAAAATATGTTTGTAGTTCAAAAAAATTTAGTATGTTTGCAGTCTGAAAAAAGTCGAAATTTTGGCGACAAAATCGACGATAATTCAGAACGGAGAGGTGGCCGAGTTGGTCTAAGGCGCACGCCTGGAAAGTGTGTGTACTCCACAAGGGTACCAAGGGTTCGAATCCCTTTCTCTCCGCTAATTTTTAATAGTAATAGTAATTGTAATAGTAGTAATAGTAGTTTAATTTAATTTTTTTAAAACCAAATTTGTTGTAATTTAAAATTGAGATTTTTATCATGAAAAAATTAGTTTCATTAGTAGTAGTTTTTGGGATGTATTTTCTGAACACATCCGTATTGTTTGCTCAGGAAGGCGGCGGTCTATCCGAGCTACACAATGTCTTTAAAGAAAAGTTCGTACAGGGCGACCCCTTCTGGATGACGCCTATTCTGTTAGTGTTGATAATGGGCTTGGCTATTGCCATAGAGCGTATTATCTACCTTAACCTGGCGACCACCAACACCGACAAGCTGCTTAAGGCAGTCAGCGAGGCGTTGGAAACAGGCGGACACGAAGCCGCTAAGGAAGTATGCCGCAGCACGCGGGGACCTGTAGCGAGCATTTTCTATCAGGGTTTTGAGCGTTTCGACGAAGGACCCGAAATGATAGAAAAAGCAATCATTTCGTACGGCGGCGTACAAATGGGTAAGCTTGAAAGCGGAATGGTCTGGCTTCAGCTGTTTATCGCAATTGCTCCATCGTTGGGCTTTTTGGGAACGGTAATCGGTATGATTATGGCATTCGACGATATTGCCAAGGCAGGCGACATCTCTCCGTCAATTGTTGCAGAAGGTATGATGGTAGCCCTCTTGACCACAGTATTCGGTCTGATAGTGGCGATGATACTTCAGGTGTTCTACAACTATCTGTTGAACAAAATCAGCAGTTTAGTGAACACAATGGAAGACGCCTCCATCTCCGTAATGGATATCCTAGTTCGTTATAAAGCTAAAAATTAATCGATTATGTTAGAATTTATTGCTGTAACCATCGGTTTTCCAATAGCTTATATTTGTCTGGGGTTAGCTATGCTTTCTGCTGTCCTGTTTCCTGTTATTCAGATGTTTAAGGATTTAAAGAAGGCAAAAACGGCTCTCATAGGCGTTGGTTTTCTCGCGGTGGTTTATTTATTTTGCTTTCTGATAGCTGACAAGGCTGATTTTTCTATCGGAGAAAAGCACGTTGCCGCTACCCAGATGCAATTTATTGAAGGCGCGATTTACATGTTCTACGCGCTGTTGCTTTTGTCATTAGTAGCAATAGCTTCTTCGTCACTTACCCGTTTTCTAAAATAACCGAGCATTATGGCAAACATTAAGAAAACACCGGGTATTAACGCGGCGTCGATGGCTGATATAGCCTTCATCATACTGATATTCTTCCTGATGGTGACAACCATGGGTAGCGAGTTCGGAATGATAAGGCAGTTGCCGCCGTGGACAGATACAGAAAGTGAGGAGCAGATTAACGAGCGAAATGTCTTTGTTGTGAACGTAAACCAGCATAACCAGTTGCAGGTAAAAGGACAACTGACCGATATTTCCGCACTTCGTGAAATGACAAAGGATTTCTTTGACCTCAGCAAGTTTGGAGATAACGACCCTGAAAAAGTTCAGGAGGAACTTCCATTGCTGGGACTTACGTGGATAAACCGGACAGCCGTAGTTTCGTTGCAGAACGACCGCGGCACGTCCTACCGGCTTTACATGCAGGTTCAGAACGAGTTGACCGCAGCTATACGCGAGTTGCGCGACGAGTTTACCATGCAAAGATGGGGAACTCTCTACGAAGACAGCACTGCCGAACAGCAAGACGTTGTGGGCAGAGTAATCTTCCCGATAGCAATTTCTGAGGCCGAACCAAGAGAATTTGGAGGTAGATAATAACTTAAAAAATAAAAAAAATGGCTAAGTTTAAAAAAGATACCATAAAAGAGACGCCTGAGTTATCGACCACCTCGCTGCCCGACATCATTTTTATGTTGATTTTCTTCTTCATGGTAACAACCAATATTAGAAAAGATACTGTGATGGTGCAGCAAAGGATGCCGTTTGCCACCGAAGTAAGAAAGTTGGAAAACATGGCATTGATAAGCTATATCAATATAGGCACTCCCTTGCCGGCATACGAAAGGGTGTGGGGCACGGCTACCCGTATTCAGTTGAACGATAAATTTGCTGAAATAGATGAAATAGAAGAATTTATCGCCAGCGAACGGGAAAAAAGAAGCGAGCACGACCAAAGACTGATGACCACCGCGCTGAAAATTGACGAGGAGGTCAGAATGGGAATGGTCACAGACGTCAAACAGGCGCTCAGAAGGTGTCAGGCGTTGCGCATCGCTTACATGACCCGAAAAGGAGACGCTCTGTAATCATGGCTGATATTCAGAAAAACCTTTGAGCGTTCTTTGTTTCAAAGGTTTTTCTATTCTATTATTTAATGTATAAAACATGAAGTTAGATGTTTTGTTAGGGCTCCAGTGGGGCGACGAAGGAAAAGGCAAAGCAGTGGACTTCCTTACGCCACACTATGACGTGATAGCGCGCTTCCAGGGAGGACCAAATGCCGGACACACATTAGAGTTCGACGGCAGAAAACATATCCTGCACACTATACCTTCAGGTATTTTTCACCCCGAAAAGCTCAACATTATCGGGAACGGCGTTGTGATTGACCCTGTTATTTTCCGTAAGGAAATAGAAGGGCTGCGCACGCACGATACCGATTTGAAAAATTTGTATATTTCGCGTAAGGCAAACCTTATCCTTCCCACGCACCGCCAGCTTGACGCAGCTTCGGAAGCAGCAAAAGGCGAAACAAAAATAGGCTCTACACTGAAAGGAATAGGACCGGCGTATATGGATAAAACAGGACGTAACGGTCTGAGAGTGGGCGACATACATGCGCCTGATTTTGAAGCCCGCTACAACCAGTTGCGCGAAAAGCATCTGAAAATCCTCAAACAGTACGACTTTGAGCCTGATTACCAGCAGGAAGAAACGTTGTGGCTCGAGGCGATTGAACTTTTGCGCAGCTTCACGGCAATAGACAGCGAATATGTTGTCAATCAATACTTAAGCGAAAACAAGAGCGTTCTGGCTGAGGGCGCGCAAGGCACTTTGCTTGATATTGATTTCGGGTCGTATCCGTATGTTACCTCGTCCAATACGGTGTGTGCCGGAGCATGTACCGGCTTGGGCGTGGCTCCCTCGCATATAGGCAAGGTCTACGGCATAGTGAAGGCATATTGCACGCGCGTGGGCAGCGGTCCGTTTCCTACCGAACTGCACGACCAAACAGGCGACAAAATTCGTGCAACAGGCAGAGAGTTTGGCTCAACTACCGGACGACCACGACGTTGCGGATGGTTAGACCTGCCGGCGCTAAAGTACTCGATAATGCTTAACGGCGTGTCGTCGCTGATTTTGACTAAGGCAGACGTGCTGTCGGGTTTCGACGTAATAAAAATATGTACGCACTACAAGGTAGACGGCAAAGAAACCGACAAAATGCCCTTCGACCTGAACGCGCACATAGAGCCGGTATACAAGGAAATGAAAGGATGGGCTGACGACATAACAAATATTAAATCGTTCGACAGCCTTCCCGAAGAACTGAAAAACTATACGGAGTTCATAGAAAAGGAAACCGGAGTTGGGTTCTATATCATTTCTGTAAGCCCGGACAGAGCACGAACAATAGTGAAGAATGAAGAGTGAAGAGGGGGGTTATGTATAATCGTGAAAATTCAGTTTTGAGGCAAAAAAGTTATGCCTTTGCGTTGCGCGTTATTAAAATGTCCCAATATCTTTCAGATAAGAAGGAATATGTTGTAATCAAGCAAGTTACATATATTAGTATGGCTAATGATTGTAATGAATTGATAGCCATGTTGGTTGCAACAATCAACACAAGCAAACAAAAGTTAGAAAGCGCCAAAAAAAATAACCAAACTCTTAAAATTCATAACTCATAACTCATAATTCTTAATTCTTAATTCTCCACTCTTAATTCTTAATTCTTCATTCTTAACTCTTCATTCTTAACTCTTCATTCTTCATTCTTAACTCTTCATTCTTAATTATGTTCAGTTCAATAACTTATAAAAATCGCCGCGATGCACTGCGGCAAATGTTAACGGGCGGTATTGTTCTTTTTCCGGGCAATACGGATGTTCCGTTCAATTATCCTGCCAATATCTATACTTTCAGGCAGGACAGTACTTTTATGTACTATTTTGGGCTTCAGGAGCCCGGTCTTGCCGGAATAATAGACCTTGACGATGGTTCTGAGTGTTTGTTCGGCAACGATTGTACTATCAGCGATATCATTTGGATGGGCAAACAGCCTTCTATGGCTAAAAAGGCTGTATCCATCATGATTAGCGAAACTAAGCCCTATTCCGATTTGGCTTCTGTTTTGCAGAAGGCGCAACAGCAGGGTCGCACTGTTCATTTTTTGCCTCCCTATCGCGCCGAAACCCAAATCCACCTCTGGGAACTGCTTGGAATACCTCCGGCAGAGCAAAAAGAAAAAGCGTCGGAGCAGCTAATAAAGGCAGTAGTCAAGATGCGCATGGTAAAGGAGCCGCAGGAAATAGAGCAAATAGAAGCGGCTATTGACATCACATGGAGAATGCATTGTTATGTTATGAAGTTTGCGCGTCCGAATATGGTCGAATTAGACCTGTCGGGAGCAATGGAAGGCATGGCGCTGATGATGGGAGGCAACGTTAGTTTCCCCGTAATACTGAGCGTTAACGGACAGATACTCCACAACCACTATCACGGCAACACGTTGTGCGAGGGGCAGTTGTTGCTCATGGACATGGGCGCCGAAAATGCGATGCGTTATTGTGGCGACATAACCCGCACCATTCCTGTGAGCGAACGTTATGACGAGCGCCAGAAGACTGTCTATAACACTGTGTTGCGGGCAAACCTCAAAGGCATTGAGATGAGCCGTCCGGGGATATATTACCGCGACGTGCATCTTGCTGCAGCGCGAGTGATAGCCGACGGCTTGAAAGACGTCGGCATAATGCGTGGAAACATGGAAGACGCCGTAGCGCAAGGCGCTCATGCACTGTTCTTTCCGCACGGCTTAGGTCATGCAATGGGACTTGACGTGCACGACATGGAAAACCTTGGCGAAAATTACGTCGGCTACGATGAAACGATTTCTCGCAGCACAGAATTTGGGTTGCGGTCGCTGCGTTTCGGCAGAAAATTGGAAACCGGCTTTGTGCTTACAGTAGAGCCGGGTATCTATTTCATCCCCGCGCTGATAGACCAGTGGGAAGCCGAAAAGAAAAACGCGGAGTTCATCGATTACGACGAGCTGAAAAAATATCGCGACTTTGGCGGCATACGCTTGGAAGATGATATTTTGATAACCGAAGACGGTTGCCGCGTGTTAGGAGAGGCTATACCTAAGACGGTTGAAGAGGTAGAGGCGATACGGCAGGAGGAATAGGGGAGCCCCCCTCACGCCATTTCCTTCACTAAAGCCTCATTTTCTGCCAGCGTACCTACTGTTATCCTCAAGCAGTTGCCGCAGAGCGCTACTGTATTGCGGTTTCTGACAATTATGCCCTTTTCTACTAATTTTTTGTATATGGCGTTTGCGTCCGAAACCTTAACTAACAGGAAGTTTGCATCGGTAGGATAAATTTTTTCCACACATGCGAGTTCTGAAAGTCTGACTTCTAATCGTGTGCGTTCCGCTAAGAGCGTTTTTACCCATTTGTCTACGTTTTCGGCATTTCCCAGCAATTTTAGAGCATATTCCTGCGTTAATACATTAATATTATAGGGATATTTGACTTTGTTGAGCAGGCTAACAACCTTAGGGTCGGCGAATGCCATTCCAAGCCTCACTGCCGCGCTGCCCCAAGCTTTTGAGAACGTTTGCAAAACAACCAAATTTTTATATCGCTCCAAGTCGCCAAGTAGGGACGGTTGCGACGAAAAATCAATATATGCCTCATCTACAACTACTATGCCTTCAAATTTTTCTACGGTTTCGATGATTTGACTGCGGCTCAGATTGTTGCCCGTAGGATTGTTGGGCGAACAAAGAAAAATCAACTTCGTGCGTTTGTCCGTTGCCTGTAGCAATTCATCAGATGTGAAGTCAAAACTGTCGTTCAATAGCGATTTTCGGTATTCCACGTTGTTGATTCCGGCTGCCACCTCATACATTCCGTAAGTTGGCTCCACGCTGACAACGTTGTCCACAGCCGGCTGGCAAAACACGCGAAACAGCAAATCAATAGGTTCGTCGCTGCCATTGCCCAAAAAAATTTGCTGCGCCTCAACTTTTTTTAGCGTCGCTATTTTTTCCTTCACTTTTATTTGCAAAGGGTCGGGATAGCGGTTAAACAGTGTGTTATACGGATTTTCGTTGGCATCGAGATACACGGAAGCCTCGCCCTTAAATTCGTCGCGTGCAGACGAGTAAGGCTTCAAATTCAAGATGTTGGGACGTACTAAATGTTCTAAATTCATTATTTACTTTTTTTTGCAAAAATAATAAAAAATCAAATACAAAAAACAGCATACAAGGGAATGGACTTAATATTGTTTTCAAAACCGAAATTCTTTTTGGAAATGCGGATAGCATACTCAGATTTGTACTTTTCCATAAAGACGGTCAGGCTTTTAGAACGATTGCGATTGCCCTTTTTCACCTCTACCGGAACAACTTTTCCGTCTATCTGCAAAATAAAATCAACTTCCGCCTTTCCTTCGCTTTGCCAGTATGCCAATCTGTATTTATTTGCCTTAAAACATTGTGCTACATAATTTTCGCACATTGCGCCAAGGAAAGTGTTGTCAGTTTCTATCGTCGATAAAATTGTTTGTAGCGGTATTTGGGAACGTAAAGTTAAAATGCCGATGTCGCTCATATACAACTTAAAGTTTATCAAGTCCATATACGCATTTATAGGAATAAAACCATGTTCCAATCGCTGACACTTCAGCGTAATATTTGCCAAATTTAGCCATTCGATTGCCTCGCCAAAAATCGTTGCCGTGCCGCCGCGCTGAACAACCTTATACTGAAATTTAGCGGTCTCTTTGGCAAGTTGGGAAGGAATAGAATCGTAGCACGCACGAATTTTGACACTTGTAGATGTATCGGCATATTTTGCCATATCAATAATATATTGGTTAAGAATGTCATTTTGAGCTACTTGAACCTTCAAAAAACTGTTTGTCTTGATAAATATTTTTACTGCTGCTGGCATTCCGCCTATGATGAAATATTTTTGGTACAGTTCTAACGCAAGATTGTGCATGGCTTCGGGCATTGTTTCATCGGTTGCGTAGTGATTTTTGATTTCGATAGCCAATTTTTCGTAGCCCAATGCCCAAAGAAATTCTTCAAAATCAAGCGGATACATGCAGTATTCGTCCACTTTACCAACCGGAAAAGAATATTTTTCGCGATTTATTGCCACGCCAAGCAAAGAGCCGGCAGCAACTACGTAATATTCAGGAGTTTGTTCGCAAAAATACTTCAACGACGTTAACGCTCGTTCGCAGGCTTGAACTTCGTCGAAAAAAATAAGCGTTTTTTCAGGCGTAATTTCCTGTTGTTTAACAACTTCAAGAAATTGAATTATTTCGACGGGCGACAACTCTTTTTCAATAAAATCACGTACCGCGCCTTCTATTTCCATATTAAGATAAACCACATTTTCAAAATATTCGGCGCCAAACTGCTCCAGAATATAGGTTTTTCCTACCTGACGAGCGCCATTCAAAATCAAAGGTTTGCGCTCGTCGCTGTTTTTCCATTCAACTAAAAAATCTAAAACTTTACGCTTCATAAAAAATTTTTAAAAACGCAAAATTACTAAAATGTTCCTAAAAATCAAAAAAAAATGATTTTTGGGAACATAATATTCTTCGCATACGAAACTAAATACATATTTCGGGAGTGGAATACAAAAAAATAAACAAAAAAAAAATAAAAAATTTTATTTATTTTTTTTTTTTTGTTAAAAAAAAGTTATTACCTTTGCTAAATTTTTAAAACCTAATTTTTAATTTTTAATACTGTATGAAAAAGTATAAAGATTTATCATTAAAAACAAAACTTCCCTTAATGGTAGGGATTGCGAGTTTGTTAGTGTTTACGTTGGTTTGCGTGCTGTTGTCGCGCCCGCTTCGTGACACTGCTTTGGCTGATGCCTCTGCTATTGCCCGCTTGTCGGCGATATCATCGGGAGCATCTCTGTCTGAGCACATTAATGGCGCAGCAAGCGTTATCCGCGCACATGCAGGCGTAATCGAAAATTTAGTTGCTTCGGATGAGGTACCCCTTGAATATAAGCGGGAATTTATGCTGAACGAACTGCGGAACCTGGTGAGGCGCGAAAAAAGTTTGCCTAACCTGTGGTGTATTTTCGAGCCGTGGGCATTCGACGGATTAGACACGCTTTACGCCGGACAGCCCGGCAGTACTGCCGAAGGCGCCTTTGCACCGTGGATAACGGGCGGCAGAGTATTTACCGTAGCAGACCAGTTGCTGGATGGTTTCCTAAATGAAATCCCAAAAAGAGAAGGACGGGAAATAATTACAGAACCGTATTCGAACCTGGTAAACGGTGTCAGCGTACAAATGTTCAGCGTCAGTATCCCCATTTTTCACAGGGGACAGTACATTGGAGTTATAGGTACCAATTACCGTTGCGACGTATTGAGTGACCTTATATCCGGTCTGAACGAAAACTCTACCGGTAAATTAATTACCGACAGAGGTACAGTCGCCGTGTATCACGACCTTGAACGCGTAGGCAGGATTGCAGAATATGGCAATCGGGCTATCTTAGACTTGTTGCCCGACGGAAAACTGTTTTCGGGTTTTTTTGAATTTGAAGGTGAAAACGTGTACAAGGTATATGTTCCCTTCTCTTTCGGTATTGGCAACAGACCATGGTTCTACGCAGTGGACGTGCCCGAAGCCGAAGTTTACATAAACGCCAGAAAAGCAGTTACCCAGTTGATTTATTACTGCGTGATAGGCGTTGTATTGATTGCCCTTGCCGGATTTGTGCTGATTGGAGGCATGTTGAAAGATGTTATCAACATCACGGGCATCATCAAAAAACTTTCTTTAGGTCATATCAACAGCGTTACAATCGATGAAAGCGACCATAAAGACGAGGTTGGCGAAATGAAAAAAGAGTTGAGCCACCTTATTGAAGGTCTCAAAGGTACAGCCACTTTTGCGAACGCAATAGGCGAAGGCAACCTGAACGCTGAATACGAAATGTTGAGCAACGAAGACGTTCTGGGGAACTCGTTGCTTGATATGCGCAAAAGTCTGCTAAATGCCCGAAACGAGCAAGAAAGCCGCGCGAAAGAAGAAGACCAAAGAAACTGGGGAACAGCCGGATTAGCAAAATTTGCCGAAATACTTCGCAGCGACAATGCTAACATGGAAGCTCTCTCGTACAACATCATCTGCAACATGGTGAAGTATTTGGGCGCAAACCAGGGAGGCATATTCGTAATGAACGACGCCGAGCATGATGACGAAAGATTTTTGGAACTCAAAGGGTGTTATGCGTTCGACCGCAAGAAATTTGAAGAGAAAAAAATACGTCCGGGCGAAGGATTGGTAGGAACGTGCTACTTGGAAGGCGACACGATTTACATGACCAATGTTCCCGAAGATTACATTAATATTACATCGGGCTTGGGCGATTCTAATCCTAAGTCGGTGTTGATTAGTCCGTTGAAGGTGAACGACGAAATATACGGCGTTTTGGAATTGGCGTCGTTCGAAAACTTTGAGCCTTACCAACTTGAATTTGTTCAAAAAGTAAGCGAAAGTATTGCTTCCACGATTTCAACCGTTCGTGTAAACATTCGTACTAACCGCCTGTTAGAACAGAGCAAACTGCAAACGGAAGAATTGGCAAACCACGAAGAAGAACTTCGTCAGACTATGGAAGAGATGCAGGCTACGCAAGAAGAATCGCGACGCCGCGAAGTAGAACTGCAAGATACTTTGGAAAATGTCAAGAGAGCGCAGGCTGCAAAAGAAGAATCAGACCACGAAATGAAGCAGTTCCACGATGGCATATTCGCAACCTACAATATAGTAGAATTTTCGTCGGATGCCTACATTACGGAGGTCAACCAAAATCTTCTCAACCTGTTCCAGGCTCCGAGGTCGGCGTTCATCGGCAAACACATGTCTGAATTTATTGGCGACGAAGAATTTAGAAAAGGATGGGCTGCTCTAAATCAGGGCAGGCAGTATGAAACAAGCACACAAGTGGATGCAGCAGGTAGAAAGTTGGACATCAAACAAACGTTCATGCCGGTGTTAGACCTTCACGGAAGCCTGTTGAGCGTCACCTTGCTTGCCGTTCACGACCAGGAAGCCGAACTGCTCCAAAACATTGAGGAGATGAAAACTCAGGAAGAGGAAATTCGTCAAACCATGGAAGAGATGCTTGCAACGCAGGAAGAAATGCGACGCAGAGAAACCGAACTGCAGGAAACCATGGAAAAAATGAAGAAAGCAGAGGAGGAAAAAGCAGAAGCCGACTTCGAAATGAAACAGTTTCATGATAAAATATTTGATACATGCAACGTAGTAGAATTTTCGGCAGATGCACATATTACCGATGTCAACCAAAACACTCTCAACCTTTTCCAGGCTCCTAATAAGAACATATTTGTAGGCAAACATATTTCGACGTTCATTGGCGACGAAGGCTACAAAAAGGCGTGGGCTGTCCTGACGAAAGGTAAATCTTACGAAGATACGCTTTTGGTAGAAGCCGGTGGCAAAAAAATTAACGTTAAACATACGTTCATGCCGATACTTGACCTTAACCAAAAGTTATTGAGTATTACTTTGTTGGCTGTTCCTGAATAGGAAGCCAAAAAGCGCTAAAAAAAACTGTCATGTTTAGAAAAATGTGACAGTTTTTTTTTTGTGTTTGGTGAAAAAATTTTTATTATCTTTGCAGCGTTTTATTTTTTTTAATATTAGATGAAGGAATTAATTCGCGCCACGTTAGACAGGATTGATTATCACAAACTGATGCAGCGGCGCATAGGACGCATCTTGTTGATATGCAGTTCTTATGATGCCTATATACTCGAAGAGGACGGACGTTTGGAGGCATGTATCAGTCAGGAATACCACGATTTGAACCTTACCCGTGCACCGGCGTTTGTGCGCGCGGGTACGACTTCGGAAGCGCTGGAAGTTCTTGCCGTTCAGAAGGACATCGACCTTGTGATAAGCATGTACAATGTAGGTACGCCCGACGTGTTTACCTTTGCGCGACAGGTAAAAGAGATGCGTCCCGGATTGCCCGTAGTGCTGTTGACCCACTTCACGCGCAATATAGTGAGGCACATACGCGGCGTAGACCGTTCGGGAATAGACCACATCTTCTGCTGGCATGGAAATACTGACCTTATATTGGCGATTATCAAGCTGATAGAAGACAGGATGAACGCCGATAACGACATCCTGAACGTAGGAGTGCAGTGTATAATGTTAGTTGAAGATTCTATACGCTACTGTTCGTCGTATTTGCCTGCTGTTTACCGTCTTGTGATGAACCAGAGCAACGAGTTCGTGCGCGAGGCAATGGGCGAGCAGCAGCAGTTGATGCGCAAGCGGTCGCGTCCAAAGATATTGCTGGCTACCAACTATTCCGACGCCGTTGCCTACTATCAGAAATATAAGGCAAACATGCTGGGCGTAATATCTGATGTTGGTTTCGTGGTAAACCCCGACGACGACCCCGACGACGAAAAATTAGACGCCGGAATAGACCTTTGCCGCCTCATAAAAAAAGACAACCCGCTGATGCCCTTTCTGATGCAGTCATCTCAGGCGTCTTTGCGCTGCACCGCACAAGAACTTGGCGTTGGGTTTCTCGAAAAATATTCTGAAACCCTGTTGCAGAAACTTGGCGAGTACATTAGCGCCGAGTTTAAGTTTGGCGATTTTGTTTTCAGGGACCCCGAAACAGGTGAAAAAATAGATCAGGCGCACAACCTGAAAAGAATGCAACAACTGATAGAAACCATTCCCGATAAAGTATTGGAATACCATACGGGCTTGAATCATGTTTCGAAGTGGCTCTATGCGCGCGGCATTTTCTCTCTTGCTCAGATTTTCGAAGGCATCCAACATGCTCATTTTAAGAACACAACTGCAATGCGCCGTTTCTTGGTGGAAAACATCAGCGATTATCGCATGTTGCTTGCCCAGGGCGTTGTAGCTCCTTTTTCCGAACAAAACTACAGCGACAGCGTTTGGGTGGCGCGTATCGGCAACGGCTCCTTAGGCGGAAAAGGACGTGGACTGGCGTTTATGAACAAAATGCTTATGAAGCATAATTTTTACGACAAATATCCGGGTGTGCGGATAATGCTTCCGCGCACGTTAGTAGTCACCACAGAATGTTTCGACGAGTTCATGGAAGTCAATGGTTTGCGATATATTATGAACGTTGAGATTTCGGACGAGGAAATTCTTTCTGAGTTCGTTTCCTCGCGTTTGCCCGAAAGCCTGATGCAGAAACTGCGCGTGTTTATACGCTATGCTTCGGGACCCTTTGCTGTGCGCTCGAGTTCGAAGCTTGAAGATTCGCATTATCAGCCCTTTGCGGGAATATATTCTACATATATGTTGCCACAGGCAGAGAACGAAGACCGCACCCTGCGCATGCTTGGCAAAGCTATTAAAAGCGTCTATGCTTCAGTTTTTTTCGCCACAGCGCGGCAGTATAT
>Ga0099364_10007460_pt1 | contig 15610 bp, 11 predicted proteins | sample TergutTh196P3_FD_73070 | JGI IMG/M metagenome (GOLD analysis project Ga0099364, IMG submission 73070) | Microcerotermes parvus P3 segment gut microbial communities from Pointe-Noire, Republic of the Congo - Th196 P3 | ecosystem: Host-associated > Arthropoda: Insects > Digestive system > Gut ...
TGGGCGCGGCGGCTTTTTCCGTCCCTGTGGCAAGCATACAATTCGTAAGGTATGGGAGCTATTCACGCAAGATTACCGTAATCACCGCGATTTGCGGGTCTGTGGGCGTTCTTGCCGCAGCCTTTCTTGTGGGGAACATGGATGTTTCCCTGTTAAAATGGCTCGTTGCGGGATTTCTTCTATACAGTGCTTGCTCTATGATGCGTTCAGCTTTGAAAGATAAAGATGATACCACTCTCGAACCAAAAGCTCGAAAATCAGAGGGAACGGTATCTATCAACAGTAGCTTGGCGAGCTTTTGCTTGGCGTTAATACTGATTTGCACGATTTCCCTCGCATTTATCTTTGTCAGTAATTTTCAAGCGGGATGGAATGTAGTGCCCGTCATATCTGCGGAGCGTATTGACTCATCAACAAATGAGCAAGCGTTAAGTATGTTTCTGTCGCTTATGCTGATTATCTTTTTTATGTTGTTCGTTGCCCTGATTAGCCTGATGATAATCATACGGCAACAGCGTAATGACAATATCGTTGTGCAACGGCAGAGTGAAGAACTCAAAAGTCGGCGGCAGAGTGACCTTGAAGCGGCGAGGAAAGAGGAACAGGAGCGGCAGCAGAGCTTTTTGCGTGCCGCTGAGGAAGAAAAGGCTTTACTTGAACGGCTTGATGAGCTTAAATTTGAGTTTTTCAATAATTTGTCACACGATTTGAAAACCCCGCTTACTGTTATATCCACCGACATACTGAACACCGCAGACCAGCTTTATTTTGAGATGGACAAGGAGGATATGCGCGAAAGTCTTGAAAACGCTCAGCGGGAAATTATGCGTATGGGGCGTATGATTGACAGTGCGTTAAAACACTCTTCCATGCAGGGGGGCGGCTACAGTATGGAATCGGTGGACATAGCTTACCTGCTACGTGAGGGAGCTTCCACATACCGTGCCATAATTGAATGTCAAGGCAACACGCTGACACTTGACATACCTGATTCGCTTCCGCCTATATACGGCAATGCGGATTCACTGCTGTATGTGCTTTCCAATTTGCTTTCAAACGCTAACCGCCACACCCGAAACGGGAGAATCAGCATACACGTTTCCGAGCTGAACGGCATGATAAAAGTGACTGTGAGAGATAGCGGCGAGGGCGTAAAGTCGGAGCTGTTGCCGTATATCTTTGAGCGGGGTGTGTCGGAAACAGGGTCGGGATTAGGGCTTCATATTTGCAAGTCCACAATCGAAGCCCACAACGGGACGATTTCGGCGGAAAGTGAATACGGACACGGCACTGCCGTAGTATTTAACATACCGATTTATGTATGTGAGGAGAGGTAACTCAATGGACAGGCAAGGGTATATATTGATGATTGAAGACGAGCCTAAGGTGCAGGCAAATAATAAAAAGATGCTGGAACGGCGAGGATATATGACAAGGCAGGCATACACTCTTTCCGAAGCAAGGGAGCTTATAGCCAAAGAGCCGCCGCGCGCTATCATTCTTGACATCGGGATGCCTGACGGGAGCGGGCTGGATTTTCTGCGGGAGCTTAGGCAGTATTCCAAGATTCCCGTACTGCTTCTGACAGGCTACAGAGAAACAGCGGATATTGTAAAAGGGTTTGACGGAGGTTGTGATGATTATCTGACCAAGCCATATATGTTCGAGATACTTCTCGTAAGACTTCGTCGTCTGCTTGAATACGCGGAACAAATACCGGAAACCGTAACAAGGGGGCTGTTGACCCTGAATTTGATACCGCAGAAAGCATTTGTTGACGGCATGGATTTACTGCTGACACCAAAGGACTTTGCAATGCTGCAATTTTTTGTCAAAAACGAAGACCGTTTGCTCGGCGCGGAGCATATATACGAGAAGGTTTGGGGACAGCATATGGGCACAGACTCGCAGGCTATACAGAATGCGGTGTCACGTCTGCGCAAAAAGCTGTGCGGATGCGGCTATACGATTACGGCTCTATACGGCAAGGGTTATCGTTTTGAGAGAGGATAAACCGCGCCCTATTGGGCGCACTACGCCCTACGGACACACGGTGTGTCCGTTGGACACGGTAAAATGCCAATTCTGTCAATTTTGAGAGAATTGGCATTTTTCTGTGGCTTGATTGTTATAATATAATCTAACGAGCGAAGAGGGAAGAGCAGTTATACCGGGTATAGTGGCGAAAATGTTGCTTTGTATGCGCTTCTATTTATAATTAAAATGCGTCGGTGTGACACACCCGAACGCACCCGAACTCGCTTGAACTCGCCCGAACTGTCCGAATGAAGGAGTGTCGCAGACGGTATGAAAAACATTTTCAGACGAAAAACTGCCGTACTGTTCGATGAGATGATGCGCACGGAGGAGCAACGTTTCATTTCCGCAATCAAAGCGAAGTCGGCAAAGGCAATTACCTCCGCCAAGCTACATTTTGAGCTTCTTGACAAAGAAGCAAGCAGTGTTCCGCAGGCTTATCAAATGGTTCAGGCGATGCTTCATAATCGTTACAAATCGTTGAAAACCACGCTTGTCTACGCAACCGCAAACGATTTTTATATGCTTTCCCGTTTTTTTGATGAGCATGGAAATACCGTGAACGAAGAATCGGCTTACTTCTCATACCATGCACAAATTATGGAGTTGCTTGAGGGAAAGGTATTTATATTTTTCAACGGATTTATGCTGTGTGTGCAAAACGTGGGCTTTGTGGGGGAAAATGCGTGCATGGTTTGCCTTGTTCCGCTGATAGCCGCCGATATGCTAAAGGGTTATATTATCTTGGAAAGCGATTTAGAGGGCAATATTTCCATTACAAACGACGAAGAATATTTGATTTATACGGCGCGTGAGCTGTCAAAGCGGATTTCACGTTTCGAGGGCAAGCAAAACAAAGCACCAAGCAGAGGAGAAACGAACCGAGCCGAACCCGTCACCACCCTGCCACCCGTCACCACCCTGCCCCCCGCCGCGACAGAGCACCCCCCCTTCTCCCTGTTGCGGGAGGTAAAAGGGTTAGACGTTGAAAACGCGCTTTCGACAATGGGCGGGCTTTTGGACGTTTATTTGAGGACTGTCAGGCTTTTTATCCGCCTTACACCTGATGTAGCGCAAAAGACGGACACGCTGATAAACTCGGATTTGCCCGCGTTTGCTGTTGAAATACACGGATTAAAAGGCTCGCTGAATAACATAGGCGCGGCGCAGCTTGGTGCGGAGGCGGCACGGATTGAAAACGCGGCAAAAGCGGGCGAGCTTGATAAATGTAAAGAGAGCTATCCGCATTTTAGGGATTTATTGCTCGATTTTCATAAAAATCTCCGAGAAGCAATGCCTGAAACGCAGACAGAAACCGAAGAACGTCCGCACGGTGACAGCACAGCCCTTTTTGACATTCTCGAAAAAGTCAAGGAAGCGGCGGACAGCTACGATGCGTATGAAGCGGCGGAAATAATGAAAAACGTACAGGAATTTTCATACGACAGTGAAACAGATGCTTTTATCGCGCAAGCGGCATCTTGTTTAGAGAACTATGACTGCGAGGGCGCGGCGGCGATTGTCGGAAAAATACTGCAAAGCAAAGAAACCTCTTCAAAAGAAAAGTAAGGAGGCAAACACCATGCTGAGAGATGATTTGGAATACATTAAAAACATTGGCGGGCTTATGGTTGGGAGAAACACTAACTTTATCGAAGTCGCAAGAAGAATTGATGTATTCATTGAGGTTGTACCCGGACTGACCGAAACGATACAAAGAAATATGCCGCAAGAGCCGGGCACTGTGAATCTGCGGTTTATCGACTCAATCAGAAAAATAGTTTCCATGTTGGACGAAGTGAAAGCCGTATGGCTTTTAAGCGAAGGCAAAACACTCCTGAGAGCCGCCGAAAGTTTTTATTTCGATTATGATATGTGCAAAAAGCTACTCCCCTCATTTATAACGAATGTGTTATCTCTTTCGATCAGTATGCAGACTGCTATAAACAGTAGCTCAGGCGCACACGCCAACAGCAAAAAAATTGAGATGCTGGGCGATACTGTAAAGAATCTATCCGCGATAAAAGCACTTATAAAAAGCTCCGAACCCGCCTATGCCGCAGGGTTGCTTGAGGATATGAAAATTCTTCGCGCAAACGAAAAAGCGGCTCTGCTTATCTCGGAATTGCGCGAGAATAAGGATGGGGGCAGCTTGATAGATGAGCTGATTGACACGTATAACGCGCAAATCGAGGAGTCGATGTTTGAAATAGCGGGTATTTCACGGCATAACATTATGTTGGTTGACGACCGTCCCGAAATACTCGAAACGGTCGGGGGGTATCTGAAAGGAAGATATAAGGTCTTCCCGCTGACAAGCGGTGCGGCCGCCTTAAAAGCCATAGAAAAGCAAAAAATTGACTTATTTATCCTTGACATAGATATGCCGGAAATGGACGGAATTACCCTGACGAAAAAAATCCGCTCTATTTTCACATATAGAAACACCCCAATAATCATACTGACAAGCAACGCAGAAAAGGAATATGTTCTTGCCGCTATGCAGGCAGGCGCGAACGATTTTATTGTCAAACCCGCAGTAAGAGATATGCTGGTCGCAAAGATTGCGGACTTTCTAAAGGCGGAGGCTGCATAGTAGAGGTATGAAACATCTATTTCTGATAAATCCGATTGCGGCTAAGGTCAAAGGGCGGGTAAGAGAGCGTGTTGACGAAATCGAGGCATTTTTCCGAGATATGGGAAAGAGCAATTATCATATACACGTAACCCGTTGGGCGAGGGACGGCATGGGGTATGCAAATCGGTTCGCGCAAAACTCTTCGGAGCCTGTCCGCATACACGCTATGGGCGGTTCGGGTATGCTCTTTGAGGCAATCAACGGTACGGCGGGTCTTGCTAACGTGCAAATCGCCGCATATCCTATGGGAATCAATAATTTTTTCATTCACTATTTCGGAGCGGACAAGGAGCATTTGTTCGCTTCTATTGCAAATCAGGTGTATTCCGACGTGACCCCCATTGACCTCATGTGCAATAAAAATATTTACGGAGTTGGGTATATTACGATAGGGCTTGAAGCCGTTATTGACAGATATACCTCTGATATAATGGGGCGGACTAATCTGCCGTACAATCTTTCCTGTATTCTTGCGGTAGTCCGAGCAATCACCCGCAGTAAAGCCATCATGCAACACTACGAGATAGATATAGACGGCAAGGATTACAGCGGGGAGTATGCCACTATGCTGATAGCGGGAGGCCCGTGTTACGGCAGCAATATGACACCCGCGCCGGAGGCTCATCCAAACGACGGTTTGATGGATATTTATCTTATGAAGAAAATGTCCAAAATAAAGATGCTACAGTCCGTGCAAGCCTATGCCGCAGGGGGTCATAGAGGGTTGGGCGGGCTTGTTTTGCATGAGCGCGGCAGAAAAATCTCTGTTCTGGCGGAATGCGATATTATTATGAGCATGGATAACGAAAAGTTTTACGAGCGGAGCGTTTCATACGAGGTCATACCCGCCGCCATAGAGTTTGTATGTCCGAACGGTATAGATGTTTCGGAGCTTCCGCTAATATACAGCAGGAAAGGGCAAAAATGACAAAAAACAATTTCTCATTGGTTGATTCGGGTAAAAAGCTTTCTGTTTTGATAGTCGTGCTATATGCGATTATCAAGCAAATTCTTGTATCTATTGACCCGAATGTCAACGAGCTTTCCCTCGCGCTTCGGGCGGCGGTAAATCTTGTGATGATAGTCCTTATCGCTGTGCTTCGCAAAAAAGCCCCGGAGCGACTGCTACCAATACTGATTCCCATATCAATGGTCATTCCCGAAATGCTGTGGGTGGCTTTTGCGCATGGCGGCGAGTGGGTGTTCTATTTCTACCTTGTCGGCTGCTCGCTCCTCAGTATGCTGTTTTTAGACCCAAAAGGACTTCTTATCTCCATGAGTATCAACAGCGCGGCTTTAGCCTTTTTATCCTTTGTTTTGAAAATACAGATGTCGGGGAAGTACTTGCCGTTTTTTGATGATGTCATCGGATTTGCCGCAGTGATTTTGTTAAATTTGCTGATATTTTTCATTTGCAGACAGGCGACCAATGCCTATATGCAATTTCGGCACACAGGTGAAGCGTTTGACAGGCTTCTTCAAACATCAACGGGCTATGTGGCACTTATAAACGACGAGGCGCGGGTTGACCATATCACGCAAGCGATGTCAATATGGCTCGGAATATCTGACAGGCAGTACGCCAAAGACCGCGCATTTTTGGATATGTGCCATATAAAGGGCATTATGCCCGCCATACAGGGCATAATGGAAAAAGACGGCACGATAGAGGAAGCGATAGAGATAATTGAGAATGGCGAAACGCGACACTATATGCTCCGTTCATCAGTAATAGGGCATGGCGGAGTTGCCCGAACCTTTGAATTTACGGACATCACCGACATCATGGAAGCCAAGAAACTTGCAGAGGAAGCGGATAAGCAAAAATCAAGCTTTCTTGCCAACATGAGCCACGAAATACGAACACCCATGAACGCCGTTGTCGGAATGACCGAGCTTATTTTGACAACCCCGCTCGACAACGAACAACGCTCGCACGCACTGACAATCAAAAACTCGGCGTTGTCGTTGCTTACAATCATAAATGATATTCTTGATTTTTCTAAGCTCAGTGCGGAGAAAATGGAGATTATTTCAGCTCCCGTTGATATTGCATCGCTAATCAACGATACATTGAGCGTTATAAATGTCAAGGCGCAATCCACAGGGCTCGCTGTAACGGCGTTTGTTTCCAAGGATATACCGCCCGAAATAAACGGCGATGAGGTGAGGATAAAGCAATGCCTTATTAACCTCATGAATAACGCCGTTAAGTTCACAAAAGAGGGCGAGGTTTCTCTCTCTGTGACCTGTGAGCATATTGAGGATGGGCTAAAGCTGATTTTTGCCGTCCGAGATACAGGGATGGGCATGAAAAGCGAAGAAATGGGAAAGCTCTTTGGCGCGTTCGCGCAGCTTGACACTAAGAAAAATCGAAATATTGCGGGAACGGGCTTGGGACTTTCCATTACAAAAAGCCTGATAGAAATGATGGGCGGCGAAATCAGCGTTAAAAGCGTGTATGGGGAAGGCTCGGTTTTCTCCTTTTACATCATTTGTCAGGGCAAGCACGAGGGTATGATTGCTTCGCTCGATGAAGCGGAAAAATATAAAGTCCTTGCCTTTGAGCCGAATATTTATCACGCAAAGGCTCTGCGCGATATGCTTTTCGACCTTGGCGCGGCGTATCATGTGTGCGAGGACTATGATGATTTTGAGAAAAAGTTAAACGAGCGGGAGCAGGGTTTGGATTTGGGACAGGGGCAAGGTCAGGGCTTGGGTCAAGGGCAAGTTCAGGAGCAAAGGCAAGGTCAGGGTTTGGGTCAAGGTCAAGGTTCGGAGCAGGGTCACACGGACTATACCCATGTGTTTTACGATAAGTCAGCCATAAAGTTGATTTCTGATTTGAAAACGCCGCCGAAAGGTCATCTCGTTTTGATAAAGGATATACATGATGTCAACCTTGGTGTTTCAGCGTTAAACAGGCCGCTGCTTGTCGCAAGCATTGCCCGCTGTCTGAGCGGGGCGGACTTAGGGCTGTGCGGTGCTGACCGCCGAAAAGAAGCGCGGCTTGGCGACTTCAAAACGGAAAATGTCCGTATCCTACTTGTTGACGACAATCCCGTCAATCTCACCGTAGCAAATGGTATGCTCCGTCAATACGGGATAACCGTCATTACGGCACAAAACGGAAAAGAGGGGCTTGAAAAAATACAAAAAGAAGATTTTGACATGGCGTTTTTCGACCACATGATGCCGATAATGGACGGTTGCGAAGCTACTAAAGCCATTCGCGCACTTGGGGAAAGATTTGAAACTGTCCCCATTGTCGCGCTCTCGGCAAATGCCATGTCCGGCATAGATAAAATGTTTATTGAGGCAGGTATGAACGCCTTTCTCTCAAAGCCGATTATCGTCAAGGAATTGCATAAAATTTTGCTCAAATTTTTGCCTAAGGAAAAGGTGGTTTCTAAGAGGTAGGCGCAGGGGGTGTTGTCCGCTATCAAAGACTGTGATATGATACTATGAAAAATGAAGTTTGTGAGGGCGAGCATGACAGGAGCAGAACGTATACAGGCACTAAAAAAACTCGGAACAGCGGACGAAGATATGGATTTGCTGATTGAGTTTACCAAAAACGTGTTCATTACCCGTCAATATGAAAACGGGGAGCAATTACCGCGTGACGAGATTTCCTTGCAATTTCACAATATATGGGATAAGTCGCGGGAGCTGTGCCAAACATCGCCGCGCCTTGAAATGTTCGGCTCCGTCGCGGGGACGATTCCGATTATATACCCCAACAGCACAGCCGACTATGAAACCCTCTTGCGTAAAATCGTGTATAAGAGGGAAAATGTGACAAACATTGAGCGCATGGGAGCATCTTTCGTACACGGCAAGACTATTAGGTTTATTATCCTATCGAACAAGCCGTACAGCGGTGTTAGTGCGGAGGATATGGAGCTTGAGGAATCAGACTGGCTCGGCAAGTCTATGACCATACGCAAACACCACGAATGTGCTCATTATTACACTAAGCGGTTTCTCGGCATTTCCCGAAATCATCCGCACGATGAGCTGATTGCCGATTTCTGCGGGCTGTACGCCGCTTTCGGAGAGTTTAAGGCGGAGTTGTTTATGAAGTTCTTTGATATTCGCTGTGCGATTTATACGAAAGGCTTAAGTCCTGCGGCGGTGGCGGTGATAAACCGCCTTATAAAGACAGCGGCGGAGGGGGTCGAGCGGTGGACGGGCACGGAAGATTTCAAGCAGATGGACGAGGCGGGGCGGATTGATTATTTGGCAGGCAAAGAGCTGTTGGAGTATGTCGAATGATTGAAACAAAAGCGCGTTGAGCGTCACAGTTTTGAGAGTTATCGCGCTTTTGAGGTCTTAGCTTGAAGTCTTAACTCTTGCCTAACATCTTGCCGTATGCTAAAATATGACGTGCAAAAGAAGCCGCGCACAGCCGTGTATGAACCATATGAAAACATATGGCACATATGAAACATATGGCGCATATGAAGGACGAAGAATAAATGATTATTTTAAGCACATTAGCCTGCACATTGATTTTAATCGGACTATATATTCTTATCGACATTCTTTTCTCGAATCAGGTGTTTTGGGTGAAAAATATCTGCTTTGGTATATTCGGATTTTTTTCTGCGTTTCTCATTATAAGTTTGATTTTGTTCGCGTTTGACATATATACTTTTTGGCTTACCTATGGCTTGTGCTTCGCTTTGGGGGCAATTATTATATTGGTGAATTATTTTCGCAGCTACAGAACCGAAACCGTCGAAAACATCAAAAAACTTGAGAAAATCAAGGATTTTCCGCAGTATTTTATGCCGTGTTTAATCGGGCTTTTAGTTTTGGGGACGGTTATTACTTGCAGTAAATTTGAGCTTTACGGGATGGGACGTGACCAAGGGGTTTACCAAGCAACGGTATTTTTCCGCATAGCCGAATACAACAGCGTGCAAATTGACTTAGACAGCTATCATGCTTTGGAATATGAACAAGACAAGCAACTATACATAGAAGCAACCGAAGCGGCGCGGCACAATGCGCCGGGGCGGGGCAATTTACTGGGGTTTAACTTAGACAGCCATAATCACTATATGTATTATGAGCCTTTAAGTGAGGTTTCGGGATATATGCACGGTTTGCCTAACTACAGCGCGTTATTGTCAATATCAAGCAGAATCTTCGGGTTTTCGGGTATGTGGCATATTCATACGTTGTTTTTCTTAGCATCTATTGGCTTGCTACTCTTGACACTTTGTTACAATCTAAAGCTGAGGTTGCTTACAAGCACTTTAATCACAGTGCTTTTCGCGCTATCTCCGGTTGTTCTTTGGACGACCAAATCCTCTTTTACCGAATGTTTTCTTACGCTGATTATGACGGCGTTTCTCTATCTTATTACAAGCGATGCAAAGTGCTCACGCAGGCTTTTATGGCTGCCTGTTTCTGTATTTGCGTTTTATCATGTGAGTGTGTATGTATTTATGCCGATGTTTATTGTTCTGTTTATAATTCTCTATCTTCAAAAGCGGGACATTAACATCATCATTTCAGGAATAATATCAGTTGCCGCCTATTTACTCGGCTTCTTTGCGATGTTTTTCACAAGCAATGGGTACACTATTGACAATTATCATGTGCTTAGAAAAATCACCTCTGCCCTTGTGTTTGCGTACGACGGTACTATTGTCATGGTGTCTATCGCATCTGCTATGTCAATTCTGCTTTTAATTTTAACTTACTTCTTAATAAAGAAATTTGACATTAAAATTAACCCGAAGGTCTTTCTTATAATCATAAAATACGCAACAATAGTCAGCTTGATACACTATCTTTATATGTGGATAGTGCGATATTTTCAATGGGAAATCCCTCCCGACTTCAGCTTGCTCCACATTAGGGGGTTGGTTTCATCTTCTTCTGAAAGCACGTTTGTTGTGTTTGCCTTTTTGTCAGGCTTTATTATTCTGCCGATTGTTATGTTTGGGATTTTTGCAAAGAAAAAAGTGTTCGCAGAGAAGAATGTCATACCGATTACAATAACTTTCTTCTATTGCATTATATTTTATTCTGTTTTTATGCGACGGGAAGTGCATGAGTATTATTACTTTACGAGATACCTTGCTCTGTTGATTCCGACAATCTTGGTTATGGGCGGAGTTTATATTGACGGCTTTAAGGTTAAGGCAAGGGTGGTGATTCTTGCTCTGAGCTTGTTGCTGACTGCGCCGTTCTCGCTTTTTGTAATCTTCAATAAAGATACCACCCGTGTGGACTGGGCGGCTTTTGAGCAAGTCGTGTCGGCGGTTGACGAGCTTGATGAAAACGATGTTGTTATTGTGTCAACAGATGAACTGCGAAACTTTTTCCTTCCGCTCGAAGCTCTGACTGACGTGATAATACTGCCTGAGATTGACGGGGATTATAGAATTGTAGCAGAAAAATTAGAAAATCCGGGTAACGGAAATGTTTACGTTTTATCTCGCGGCGGCAGGGTATCTTTAGGGACGAACGAGTATTTAACATTTGAAACATGGAGAAGCAATTACATCAATATGCCCGGACTTATACCGCCGCTCCCGATACAGGTGCAGTACGACGATTCGGTGCTGCGTTTGGATAGGTACCGTCCGTAACTCATCTGACACTTTCTGCTCATTATTCTTGAATTACCGTTGTTTCTGCCATATAATGAAAATGAGCTTTATTTCACAAGGTTCGTTTTTGGGGAATTGTTATGAGCAGTGAAAACAGTCAGTTATTTGAGAATACACACACCGAGATTTTTTACAACATCATGGCTAATTGAATTGGGGCAAGGTACACCCATGCCGTGTCACTAAGTCACAGCAAAATCGTTTCCCCATGTCGCGCTGTGCAGTTAAATTTTTGAAGGGTTTTTAGATTATGAAGTTTTCCATCATCATTCCTGTTTACAACACAAAGCCTATCTATTTGAAGGAATGTGTGGACAGCGTTTTAGCACAGACTTATCCCGATTTAGAAGTGATTATCGTAAATGACGGCAGCACAAACGCAGACACCCTCAAAAAATTAGAAGAATACAAATCCTTTGAGAAAGTAAAAATAATTCACAGCACTAATAACGGTCTGGGAGCGGCAAGAAACTTAGGTATAAAGAAAGCCACAGGCGATTACTATGTTTGTATAGACTCGGATGACTATTATCTGTCGTCGGAAATTATTTCTGACATGGTCGAGCTCTTGCGGGAGTCGCAGGCAGACCTATTGTCGTTTCAATATGCGGAATTTTTTGACGAAAAACAGCGACCGATTTTTTGTGATGGGGATTTGCCAAGGGGCAAGGTCTATGGGCGTAGTGCAACGGAAGCCGCAAAAGCCCTGCTAAAAGCCCCGCGTCGGGTTTTCTCGGCAGTTTCGCATACTAAGGCTATCAATGCTCAATTTGTTAAAACCAATGAGATTACATTTCCTGAAGGTATTTTGTGCGAGGACATCTGTTTCACGTCAAAAATCCTTCATTATGCCAAATCGTATGACCGTTACAACAAGGTTGCCCATGCGTTTCGACGAAGCAATCTCTATTCTTTAACCGCCAGCAAAAAAAAGTTTCGCGATATCGAAAAAGATATTATTAAGAGTTTTGAAATGCTTCTTGGCGACATCGATTTGCGAAATGATCGTTTGGTTCTTGATTTTTTGGCTTCCTCATATGTATATTGGATGAGCAAAACTGTGGCTGCCATGCTTGCTTGTGAAACTAAGGAAGAACGCGAAGAGATAAAGGCGGATATCGACCAAATGCGACAATATACGTATGTGCTGAAATATTCGTCGCGCATCTATATATGGGCAATAGGTATCGTGACAAACATCTTTGGCATAAAGTTTGCCATGCTTATACTACGGGTTTATTTGCGTCTGAGGCGAAAGCACTATTTAGCGTTGAATCGGAAAGCTTCCGACTGATAACGCAACAGGATTAAGACAAAGGAACAGATTACATATCTTAGAGGTTATGCTGTAAAAGAGGGTGTCCGATTCCCGACTAACCCAAAACGACAGATGTTTCCAAATTGTCTTATTAAAAATTTCTTCAAACACAAAATACTGCGTAAAGCGGAACAATTTTTTTGCCGTCGGCAAAGCCGAAGTTTTTGGCGGACAGCTTAATGGCATACTTGGGTTTGTAGTTTTCTATATATACTTTTAGGCTTTTCGCCTGCGTGTTGTCTGCGCTTTTTACCTCAACAGGGATTATATCGCCGTCGCGCTGAATGATAAAATCGACCTCAGCCCCACGCTCGGATTCCCAATAATAAGTGGTGTAACCGTTCATTGTCAAATGCACATTGACATAGTTTTCCGCAATGCCGCCCTTGAAATGCTCAAGTTCATCGGACATATACAGAACGTCCTGCGCCGATAACTCTTTCTTTGCACACAGCAACCCTAAATCCGACACATAGATTTTGAAAGAATCTATATCCTTGTTGTCATCAAGTGGCTTGTGCGGGCGCAGAACCTTATAAACCTGCGAAACAATCCCCGATAGACTGAGCCACTCAATGGCGTTCTCAAATTCAGCAGCTCTGCCGCCTTTTTTGATTAACTTATATTGAAAACGTGTGTTCTTTTTGGAGAGCTGAATGGTAATATTGTTGTAGGTAAGGCGGGTTTTCTTTATTTCGTTTTGGCTGTTATACTTGCTCATATCATCAAGATAATTTGCCAATATTGTGGATTGGATATTGCGGACAAGAATGTAGTTCCTTGTTTCGGCAAACTGCAAAACGCACTCCGGCATACCGCCAATAGCGAGATATTGACGGTAATACTGCATAGCCGAGTCATGCAGAGCAGAGGGCATGGGCGAATCGGTTTCAAAGCACTCTCTGATTTTTTTCGACAAAGATTCCTGCCCCATAGCAATTAAAAATTCTTCCATATCCATTGGATACATAGTTTTTAAGTCCACCTTACCGACAGGGAAGGAAAATTCCTTGCGATTAACTGCGACACCAAGCAAACTCCCCGCCACGATGACGTGATATTCGGGGGCTTCCTCGCAAAAGTATTTGAGAGAGGTCAGCGCACGTTCGCAAACCTGCACTTCGTCAAACACGATTAAGGTTTTTTCTCTTACAATAGTTTGCCCCGAAATATGAGAAAGCAGCGGAATGAGATAAGCGGGGCTGATGTCCTCATCAAAGGTTTCTCTTAGCTTTGTGTTCCGTTCAAAGTTGAAGTACGCCACGTTTTCATAATGACTGTGCCCAAACTCAAGAATCGAGTATGTTTTTCCCACTTGCCTTGCTCCCTGAACAACAAGCGGCTTTCGGTGAGGACTGTTCTTCCATTCCTCAAAAAAATGTATGATTTTCCGATACATTATTTCAACACCCTCTCTTAATATGTTCTTAGTGTAACTCGGCTGAGATGTCCTCTACTCGATTATAGCTCAAAGTCATGTAAAAATCAAGCATTTTATGAGAAATATTTTCACTAAAACACACGTAATATTTTAGAAATATTGCACAAATCGACAGGACTTTGAATTTTACGCTATAATCGCAAAAGCACAATCCCTGATAAAATTGAAACAGAGGTGGTTCATTATCCAAAGTAAAGCCCTTTGCCGAAGCAAAGGGCTTTACAATACAAAGGTCACCTTTCCGCAATTGAAACGATGTATTCCTCCCATTGCTTAAACACTTTTTCCGGTCTGAAATCTTCCGCTTTTATTCTTGCGTTTCGTCCTAAGCTCTCCGCATAATCTTTATCGCTTAATATCTTACGCATAGCTTCCGCCATAGCTTCTGCATCGTTTTTTGGCACTAAAACCCCATTTACTCCGTTTTCAATCAAAGTCTCATAGCTACCGCCGTCAAACATGGTGCTTACGCAAGGCAGACCAATAATTAATGGTTCAATCAATGCGTTCGGAACACCCTCATAATTCGTAGAAAACACAAACATCTTAGCACTTGCAAGCCTCTTTCCTATTTCATTTGACGTTCCCGCAAAAATCACCCTGTCTGAGAGGTCTAACTGCCGTGCATACTCTTGCAGGCTTTCAAGCTCATCGCCATCCCCGTAAATCACGAGGTTATCGGCAGTATCACATGCTATTAAAGAAAAGGCTTTAATGGCAAGCCTCCAGTTCTTTCGGGGTATTAAACGACCAACGCCAACGATGTCTTTTTTCTCTGCGTTTGCTTTTATGTCAAAAAATCGAGCATCAACGAGATTGTTGAGAATAACCGATTTGCTTTTGATTTTATCCGAGAAATAATCTCGCGCTTCCTCTGTTTGGAATATAAAGCCGTCTGCGAGTGGAAAGAAATACTTTATGACAAGCTTTCGCCTTTGCCCTCTTCGTTCACTTGCAATTGCAGCATTTGGGTCAATTCGCAAAGAGAATACGAGAGGTATCGATAAAAATTGTGAGGCGAGCACAGTTTGGACTATAGTATCTAACAAAAAAGTAATTACTACATTCGGACGTTCATTTTTTAATATTCCTCTCAGCGCAAATATGGGTTTTAATGTATTGAAAATTTCCTTTCCCATGGATGCGTCTGATAGAAGCTTCTTCGATTGGTTTAAATTAATTACTTTAATTCTGTTGTGCATTTCATGTTCATAGTCAGTCTTGACACAAACAACAAATATTACTTCATGCCCATTTTTTGCAAACATATTAGCCACATTTGCAATAACGCGCTCCGCCCCGCCGGAAGCGGAAAACTTTGTGTAAAATAAAACCTTCATAGACCATTTATCTCCTATCGTTCGCGGATGATTTTTTTGTCTTCGACACGATAAACAATATCGCAGTGCTTGATTGTGCTGAGTCTGTGAGCCACTATCAAAACTGTTTTATTGCCGTGAAATCCCATAATCGCTTCCATGACAGCCGCTTCCGTTTCATCATCGAGGGATGATGTCGCCTCGTCAAGTGCCAAAAACGGCGGG
>Ga0099364_10007461_pt1 | contig 15608 bp, 9 predicted proteins | sample TergutTh196P3_FD_73070 | JGI IMG/M metagenome (GOLD analysis project Ga0099364, IMG submission 73070) | Microcerotermes parvus P3 segment gut microbial communities from Pointe-Noire, Republic of the Congo - Th196 P3 | ecosystem: Host-associated > Arthropoda: Insects > Digestive system > Gut ...
ATGAAAAAGAAAAAAGGTGCCGCGAAATCGAATCCGAACGAACGGACGATCTCAGACAACCGCAAGGCCAAACACGAATATTCCGTCCTCGAAACGTTGGAATGTGGCATTGTTCTCGTCGGCAGCGAAGTCAAGAGTTTGCGAGGCGGCACCGTAACGCTCTCCGAAGCCTACGGAAAAGTGCGGAATGGCGAAGTCTGGCTGATCGGTTGCGACATTCCAGAGTACAAGGAAGCGAATCAATTCAATCACAAGCCGAAGCGGGACCGCAAACTCTTGTTGCATCGTCGGGAGATCAAACGCTTTGCTATGCGGGCTTACGAAAAGGGGTTGACACTGGTGCCGTTGAAAATGTACTTCAAAGAGGGCAAGGCGAAGATTCTTATGGGACTTTGCAAAGGCAAACAGGAATTCGACAAACGTGACGCCAAGAAAAAGGCCGAAGCAATGCGAGGACTCCGCTTGTCGATGATGAAACGACGTTAATGTATGAATATTCGTAATACTTCAGCCGTATGGAGTGGTTCCGATGCCGGATATCGGAATGCCGTACTTAGGCTTAACACAACAATCGAGAGTATCAATGGACAAATATCGATCATGGCGTTGGGTGATCCTTGGCTTGGGAATCGCGGCCAATCTTGTGCTGGGAATCAGTTATGCCGGAAGCGTCATTTCCAAGCCGATGTTGACGATGGTCGGTGTAACGGACCAGTCTTATTGGGGACCGGTTTTTTCGCTCGGTCTTGCTTTTCTCCCGTTCGGAATGATTATCGCTGGCTGGTTGGCGGATAAAAAAGGGCCGCAGTTGCCTATTGCCTTGGGAGCGGTAACGTTCGCTTCAGGAGCGATTCTCGCCTCTTTTTCCACCTCCTACGCCTTCCTCTGCTTCACCTTCGGTTTTATGACCTCGCTGGGATGCGGACTGACTTACGGTCCCGTCGTCGCCAGTGCCGTCCGCTGGTTTCCCGACCGCCGCGGTCTGGCTTCCGGGCTGGCTGTCGGTGCCCTTGGATTCGGCCCCGTCTGGATCGCTCCTTTCAGCAACGTTATGCTGAACACTTATGGTTTTGAGATTACAACGGTCCTTTGCTGTTTGGGAATCATCGCGTTGATCGTTGTCGGAGTGGCGGCTTTCGTTGTTACCTCACCACCGGCGGATTTTCAAGCATCGATGAAACCCAGTGCGGCGGAACCGCAGAAAGCCGAACAAAAACCGGCGGCGCCCACCGCTTCCAGAGATGTGGCATGGAAAGGAATGATTGCAACGACCGATTTTTGGATACTGTTTTCCCTCTTTGTTCTCGGAGCCACGCCCGGTATGATGCTCATCAGTCGGGCATACGGCATCTTTGAGGAGTTGGGCAAATTTTTGCCCGGTCAAGCCGCGTTACTGGTGGGCGTTCTGGGAGCGGCGAATGCGCTCGGTCGAGTGCTTTGGGGAGCGATCAGCGATTATTTGGGACGCCTCAACACTCTGGCGATTATGTTTGCTTGTTCCGCCGCGACACTGTTTATGCTTCCGTTTGCAACGTATCCAATCTTGCTGGCGACCGTGGTTTTAGCGATCGGAATGACTTACGGCGGCTATTTGGGGCTGTTTCCGTCGTTGTGCGCCGAGTCGTTCGGCTTGAAAAACGTAACACTTAATTATGCAATTTTGTTCCTCGCTTTTGCCGTGTCGGCCTTTGCCGGCCCTCAAATTTACGGTTTGATGACAGAACCGGCCCACGCCTTCTTCGCCGCCTCCTCCCTTGCCCTACTGGGAGGCGTTGCAACGGTGATTTACAAAATGAGAAAATGACTAATGGAGTCGGTACTCCGATGCACGGAGCCGCTCGGAGAAAGCGTAAGAGGGACCGGCATTCTTCCATGATGTTTCATTGAAACCAAAGAGGAGATTCGACCTGTGAGAACACTCGCGTCGTTTTTTTGTCTGATCGCCTTTTTGGCGGTTACCGCCCTTTCGACTGCCGAAGCCCGGCAACCGAATATCGTGGTGATCCTTGCCGACGACATCGGTTACGGCGATGTGAGTTGCTACGGAGCCAAGAGCGTTCAGACGCCGAACGTCGACCGACTGGCGGCGGGCGGAATCCGATTCACCGATGGCCACGCCGTTGCCGCATCCTGTACGCCAACACGGTACGCCTTGATCACAGGCCAATATCCGTGGCGCAAACCGGGAACAAACGTTTTGCCCGGCAACGCCGCGATGATTATTCCGCCCGGCAGCACAACACTGCCGTCGATGTTGAAAAACGCCGGATATACAACCGCCGTCGTCGGAAAATGGCATCTCGGTCTCGGAACGCCGGAAAACGGAATCGACTGGAACGGGAAAATCTCACCGGGACCGCTGGAAATCGGATTCGATTATTCGTTCATTATTCCAGCAACCGGTGACCGAACACCGTGCGTTTATGTAGAAAACCATCACATCTACGGACTTGATCCGAACGATCCGATAGCGGTCAGTTACAAAGAAAAGGTCGGCGATGATCCGACCGGTCGGGAGCGCCCCGATCTCCTGAAGATGGGACTGCACCACGGTCACGATAATACCATCGTCAACGGCATCAGCCGAATCGGTTATATGAGCGGCGGCAAGTCGGCCCGCTGGATTGACGAAGATATGGCGGATGTCATCACCGTCAAAGCCTGCCGATTCATTGAAAACAACAAGGACAAGCCGTTTTTCCTTTACTTTGCGACGCATGACATTCACGTTCCACGGGTTCCGCATCCACGGTTCGTCGGCAAAACGTCGATGGGACCTCGCGGCGACGCCATCGTTTCTTTCGATTGGAGCGTCGGCGAAATCCTCGACACGCTGGATAAACTCGGCTTGACGGAGAACACGTTGGTCGTTCTGTCGAGCGATAATGGTCCGGTGCTCAACGATGGGTATCTCGATCAAGCCGTTGAGTTGCTCGGCGACCACCAACCGGCGGGACTGTTGCGAGGCGGCAAGACCAGCGCCTTCGAAGCGGGAGCACGGGTTCCGTTTATCGTTCGTTGGCCCAAGGAAATTAAGCCGGGAGTCTCGGACGCACTGGTTTCCTCAATGGACCTTGCGGCAAGTTTCGCCGTTTTGACAGGACAAACGGTCGAACCGACGGCGTTTCCCGACAGCGAAAACGTTTTACCGGCACTGCTCGGCAAAAGTCCGATGGGACGAGAATTTCTCGTTCGCGCCGGCGGTTCAATGAATTTTCGCCACGGATTTTGGAAAATGATCGTGCCTCGTGAAGGTGCCGCTGTTTCACCAACCACACGAGTCGAAAATGGCAATTCTCCTGTTCCGCAACTGTATCGTCTCGATACCGATCTGGGCGAACGCAACAACTTGGCCGAAGTTGAACCGGAACGGTACGAGCAGATGCTCAAAAAATATCAGGAAATTCGCAGAGGAACCCCTTGATACTCTGAACCAATTCAATCATCAACAGAGTTTTTTATGAAACCGCATTTTTTCTTTGTCGTCCTTTTGCTTTGTGTCATCCCGGCCTTTGCTCAGGATAAGACGCTGAACGACTATTTCCCCTTCGATCCGCCGCAGACACTCAAGCAGTGGGAGGAGCGACGTATCGAACTGCGGCGGCAAATTTTAGTGTCGCAGGGACTTTGGCCGCTTCCGGAGAAAACCGATCTCAAGCCGATCGTTCACCATACCGTCGAGCGCGACGAGTACACGGTTCACGGCGTTATTTTGGAGGCTGCCCCCGGTTATTATCTGACGGGGAATCTCTATGTTCCCCAAAACGCTTCCGGAAAAATGCCCGGTGTGCTCTCTCCGCATGGTCATTGGAGAGGCGGACGTTTCCACGAACTTACCGATGCGGAGTTTGCCAAAGACCTTGAAATCGGCGGCGAAAAATACGATCCCAGCGGACGCTTTCCGCTCCAAGCCCGTTGCGTAACTTTGGCCCGACTCGGTTGCGTGGTCTTTCACTATGATACGGTCGGAAACGCTGATAGTGTGCAGTTTAACCACCATCGTCCCGGCTTCCGTGAATCGATGAACACCAAGGAAAACTGGGGCTATTTCAGTCCGCAAGCGGAATTGCGGAGCCAAAATATAATGGGATTACACACGCTCGGTTCGATCCGCGCGTTGGACTGGCTTGAAACTCTTCCGGAAGTCGACAAAAGCCGCCTTGCCATTACCGGAGCGAGCGGCGGGGCCACACAATCGTTTATCCTTGCGGCCATTGATGATCGCATTGCGGTGTCTTTTCCCGCCGTGATGGTCTCGACGGCGATGCAAGGCGGCTGCCCCTGCGAAAACGCTTGCTACCTTCGAGTTGGAACCGGCAACATCGAAATCGCCGCTTTGTTCGCTCCAAAACCGCAAGGACTGACAGCCGCCAGAGATTGGACCAGTGAAATGGAAACCAAAGGTTTTCCGCAGTTACAGCAACTTTACGGTCTTTATGACGCCGAACAATATGTTGCCCTGTTTGCCCATCTGCAATTCGGACACAATTACAATTTTGTGTCCCGAAATGATATGTATCGATTTATGAACGAGCATTTGAAACTCGGGCACGACTTTGGAGAAGAGCCGATTGAGCAACCATTCGTGCCGCTCACAGTGAAAGAGATGACGGTTTGGACCGGCGACCACGCCAAACCGTCCGGCGATCAGGTCGGCGACGATTTCGAACGAAAACTGCTCCGCGAAATGGATCAGCGATCCCAAAAGCAACTTGGTGCGTTGTCGATTCAGGAACGTCATAAAATCGTCATCGGCGCCCTCGAAACGATGATCGGTTGGAAGGAACCCGATTCGGATGATTTGACGCTTGAATTGAACCTTCCGTTGCAGGAATCCTATGGAACACGGATAAAAATCCGTATGATCGACAAACGGTCCGGCTTGACGACACATGGAGTCCTTCTGATTCCGTCAACGACACCGACAACGGGAATTTGCGTTTTCGTTTCGAAAAACGGTGTCTCCGATTACCTGAACGAACAGGGACATCCGATAGAAGAGATCAACCAGCGTCTGGCGGCTGGAAAATCCGTTATGATCCTTGATCTCTATGGACAAGGCGATCATTCCCCGGACGGACATCCTTTGGAAAAAGCCGCATTGAGTTTTTACGGCGACGGTAAGCAACCGTGGCAAAAATCTTTGGTTTATACTTACGGATACAACCTGACGGTGTTTTCCCGACGCGTCCAAAATATTATGACGGCTCTTGCATTCTGTGCAAAAATGCCGCCATCGGAACAACAATTGACTCTTTACGGACTGAAAGGCGGCGCTCCTTATGCCGCCGCCGCCCGTGCGTTGATCGGCAACACCGTCGATAAAATGGTTGTCGATACGGAGGGCTTCCGTTTTGCGAACATCGAAACGCTCGACAACATCAATATGCTGCCTGGAATCGTCAAGTACGGCGACTTGCCTGCGATTTTGGCACTGTCCGATCCGGCAACGACGGAAATTCACGGAGAATAGCATCGCTCTGACCTCCTAACTTACGTTACGTTAAAACACCTCCAAACAGGTGATTCAATATGTTGAAAAAATACACCGTTTTTGTCCTATCGCTTGCGCTCTTGATCTTTGCCGACACCAATCGGCAAAACAGAATGGCCTATGCAGACGGCAATCCGATACCGGCGAAATCGTTTGTCCTATCCAAGGACGGCAAAACAGATTACATCATCGTCCTTCCTGCCGAACCGACGGCTGTTGAGCAAACCGCTGCGCAAGAACTCAAGGAGCATCTCGATTCCGTAACGGGAGCCGACTTCGCCGTCGTTTCTGAATCCGACGTCAAGGCAACACAACCGCAACTCGTCGTCGGCAATTCAAAACGAGTCAAGGAATTGTTGCCTGACCTCGACGTTGAAAAAATTCCTTACGACGGCATCGTCGTCAAGTCGGCTGGCAACAACATTGCCCTCATCGGACATCCCCAGCGCGGAACGCTCTATGCCGTCTATTCCTTCTTGGAAGAGACCGTCGGCGTCCGTTGGTGGACATCAACCGAATCGTTCATTCCGAAGAAGCCGACGCTCGAAATCCCAGAGCAAAACATCGAATACGCTCCGAAACTGATTTACCGACACACGACTTATAAGGACGCAAACGACCCGCTGTTTGCAGTCCGCTCGAAGCGTAATGGAAGCACCCCAAAAATCACACCGAAGTACGGCGGACATCTCCAATTCTTTCACTTCGTTCATTCGTTCTACGCATTGTTGCCGCCGAAGAGATATTTCGACAAACATCCCGAATGGTACAGCGAAATTGATGGTCAGCGCAAACACGAAGGGGCAACTCCAAACGCAGGCGTGCAACTTTGCCTGACAAACGACGAAATGCGAGCCGAGTTGACGAAGAATGCTTTGACAGGTCTCCGTAGGAATCCCAATGCAAAATTCATCTCGGTCAGTCAGAACGACGGCAACGGCGGTTATTGTACCTGCGTGAACTGCAAAGCCGTTGACGATGAAGAAGGCGGTCCCACCGGCTCGTTAATTCGATTTGTCAATAAAGTCGCGGAAGATGTTGAAAAGGAATTTCCCGATGTTTGGGTTGAAACGTTGGCATATACCTATACCAGAAAGCCGCCGAAGTTCGTCCGCCCCCGCCAAAACGTCGTCATTCGGTTTTGTACGTATGAGGGATCCTTCATCCAACCGATCGACAACGGCGAACAGAATACGGAGTTGCGTAAAGACATTCAAGACTGGAGTGAAATTGCGGATAACCTTTTTATCTGGGACTATACGGTCAACTTTTCGGCATACATGTTGCCGCATCCGAATCATCGAGTGCTGGCTCCGAACATACAGTTTTATGTTGAACACAACTCTATCGGTATATTTGCCCAAGGCGACGTGTTCTGTGCAGCGGGGGATTTCGTTCGGATGAAAACTTGGGTACTCTCCAAGTTGATGTGGAACCCGTCGCTCGACGCAGAAAAACTCTTCGACGAGTTCTTGACCGGATATTACGGCCCGAAATATGGACCGATGCTCAAGGAATATCAACGCATCCTTCATGATCAGGCGGAACAGTCCGGCATTTCCCTCGGCATTTACAGACCGGCAACTCGCGACTGGATCAATTTCGATACTTGGTTGAAACTGGTCGAAAGTTTAGGAAACTTTGAAGTTTGCGATGAGAGCGAATTTTACAAACGTTTTGAACGCGAATGTTTGCCGATCCGTCTTGTTACATTGAACGAGTTTTATCGGTTTAAGCGGCGTTGGGAACTTTCCGGCAAACCGGTCGAGGGAACGATTTTTGAAGACCCGCATAAACTGCTTGATACGTTCTTTAATGGCTGCAAAGAACACGGCGTTACAGCATTTCGTGAAAACCATCGGGTGCAGCCGTTTGATTCCATTGAACCGAACATGCGGGCGCGTTTCGGTTATCCTGCTGCTCCGCCGGAGTTCTGCAAGGATTTGCCAAGGTCAAGTTGGTTCGAGATTCAGAGCGGCGACTTTGAACTTTACGAACTGGGCGAACAGTTGTTTGCAATTACTGACGAACAGGCGTCGGACAAGCGTGCTGTCAAGATGCCTGGTGACCATAGTCGTTGGTTGGCGACTCATCGTTTCGACGATTCGATACTTGGCTTGGCGCCAACGAACCCTCAGACGGAAGGTGAACCGTTATATCGGTTATATGCTGCCGTACGTTGCGATGCCGAGGCAGACATCCAGGGCAGAGCGATGAGTTTTGGCGTGTTTGATCACGCAACGAAGAAAACGGTTGTATCGAGGGGACCTGCTGTTGGGAGCGTTCGCAGTTTGAGGTATCGTTGGGTGAGTATGGGCGTAATTCCTTTGCATCCCAAGCCTGATTATTGGAACGATCCGCTTGTTTTTTGGTTTGCTCCGCCTCGGCGGCCTGGCGAAGTTGATGCCGTGTATCTCGACCGCATTGTTGTCATTCGTGAACAATAATTGCGGCTTCTCTCTATGTTATGCAATGTAGCATCGAGGGCGCCGCACTGCACGCCCTGAAAGGACATAAGGAGCGTGTCAAAATTTTGTGGACGAATCATTTGATTTCGTGTTTGTGCAAGCGAGCGGGGACGGTATGACAGATCGTTGACCGTTTCTCAGACGATAAAACGGTGTACATCTTTACGGAGACCTTAAAAATGACCAACAACTCATTAAACGGCAATATGACTTTTCCCATCAAGAAGCCAATCGGTCAACTGTCGCTAGAAGTCCATGCGAATCGAGTGGCTGCCGGTCAGGCTGCCGGTATGGCCGTGGCGGATGCCTTGCGAAACGCGCTAGCCCAAAAAGGGACCGCGAGAATAATCTTTGCGGCAGCCCCAAGCCAGAACAAAACGCTCGAAACGCTTGTCGCGGCACCGGGAATTGATTGGAAAAAAGTTACAGCGTTTCACATGGACGAATACATTGGACTCGATGATCATGCTCCACAGCGGTTTTCGCATTATCTGCAAACGCGGGTGTTCGACAAACTGCCGTTGGGCGAAGTAAACCTGATGGTGTGTGGCGATCCGCAATCAATATGCGCGACCTATGCGAAGAAACTCCAGGAGTCGCCGATTGATGTCGTCTGTATGGGGGTTGGTGAAAACGGACACATTGCTTTCAACGACCCACCGGTCGCCGACTTTAACGATCCCGAATGGGTCAAAGTCGTCGAACTGGACTTGGCCTGCCGTCAACAGCAAGTAAACGACGGCTGTTTTCCAAACTTGGAAGCGGTCCCCAACCAGGCGGTTACGTTGACGATTCCCGCCTTGCTTGCTGGTGAGCATCTGATCTGCACCATCCTTGGCGAGCGGAAACGGGCAGCGGTGCATCGCATGATTTCGGACGATATTTCGACGGAGCACCCGGCGACGATTTTACGAACGAAAAAATCATGCACGGTTTACATCGATCAGGACTGCTGGGGACCGGCCTCTGTGTGAAATATGCCGTCGTCGGTTAAAACTCCCGATCTGCAACAATCCCGATCAATCACCCCCAAAACAATCTATCAACTTTACGATGCGGATTGTCCGTATCACAATCGTAACCTTTTTAATCCATAAGGGTAATTTCATGACTAAGATCACTCGACGTCGGTTTCTGGAAGATTCGTTAATCGCTTCCTTTGCGACCAGCGCTGCAACCGTCGCGTTGCCGGATGCTCTTGTGCAACAGGCTTTCGCCGGACGGGCCGCCGATGCCAATGACCAGATCGGTATGGCAATCATCGGAATCGGAGGACGCAGTTCCGGGCATCTCAACTATTTCACCAAGGACAAACGGACCAAAATTTTGTATCTTTGCGATCCCGATCTCAAACGGGCCCAGCAACAGTGCAAAGCAATCGAAGAAAAATTCGGTTACAGACCGAAGGCAGTGGCCGACTTCCGTAAGGCCCTTGAAGACAAATCGGTCGATGCCGTTTCCTGCGCCTCGACCAATCATTGGCATGCCCTGACCACGATTTGGTCGCTTCAGGCCGGTAAACACTGTTATATGGAAAAACCGTTGACCTACAATATCCATGAAGGCAAAGCAATCGTGGCTGCTGCGAAAAAATACGGACTTGTCGTCCAAACGGGTACGCAAAACCGCTCGGCGAAGCACATGATCGAATGTGCGAAATTCGTGCATGACGGCGGGATTGGTGATGTGAATTTCGCACGGGGACTCTGTTACAAACGCCGTAAGGCAATCGGTCCGCTCGGCAATTACCCGGTGCCGGAAGGGATCGATTACGATCTCTGGAGCGGTCCGGCGCAAATCCTCCCGCCGACACGCAGACGCTTCCATTACGATTGGCACTGGCAACGCTATTACGGCAATGGCGACCTTGGAAATCAGGGACCGCATCAAACCGACATTGCCCGTTGGTTCCTTGGAGTGGAACGCTTTCCGCAGTCGGTTATCTCCTATGGAGGCCGCCTCGGTTACGACATTGAAATGAACGATCCGAACTACGTCGACGCCGGTGATACGGCGAATACCGAAGTGTCGATCTACGATTACGGCGACAAATGTATGGTCTTCGAAACCCGCGGTTTGGAGACACTGAACTTGAATATCCCGGTCGGCGACAATCTCGGAACCCAAGTCGGTGTCATCGCTTACGGTTCGAAAGGTTATGCCATCCAAGGTTCCGCGAGAAGTCAGTCCTATGATGTCTCGTTTGCTTACGACCTTGAGGGCAAGGAAATCAAGAGATTCGAGGGCAGGGACAACCACTATGAAAACTTTGTCGATGCGGTTCTGGCTGGAAACCCGTCTATGGTTACAGCCGATGCTCGTTGCGGCGACCTTTCTGCTGCGGTCAGCCATCTCGGTAATATTTCCTATTATCTTGGGGAAAAGAACAAGGTGTCCGTCGATGAATTGAAGGACTTCTTGAAATCGGTCAAGTCGTTGGATGACAACTTGGCCACGTTGGAGCGAACGGTTGCGCATCTCGAAGCGAACAAAGTCGATCTGAAGCGGACACCGCTCGCACTCGGCCCGATGCTCAACATTGACGTTGAAAAAGAGATATTCATCGGTAATGACGACGCCAACGCCATGATGACCCGTGATTATCGGGCACCTTATGTCGTGCCGAAGCCGGAAGATGTTTGATCCAAGGCAGAGAGCGATAGCCTAATGAAAGGAATGACCTGATGAGAATGTTTCAGATTATTTTCCGTATCGCAATTTCAGGAGAAATGGTCTTGGCGACGCGGAACTTTTACGAACGTTACAAGAACGGCGAAAAAACCGGCAACCGGCTGGGGCGCCTCCTCCGACTTCGAAAGCGATGTCGTTGAATGAAAATGTTGATGGAAAGGACTTCCTCTTCACTCCGAAGTCCTTGTTCAAAATACTTGTAATCATTTCACCCTTTACCATTTGAACACCATGTTTTTCCGAACTGTTATGCTTGCATTGTTGGGCGTTGCCAGTTCCGTTCTTCATGCCGGAGAACTTTCTCTGCATCCGACCGATCAGGGATGCGAAGTTCGAATCGACGGCAAACTTTTTGCCGGTTTTCTGAAGGACTATAAAGGTTCGCCGATTGTCTGGCCGATCATCGGCCCGACCGGTAAAAAGATGACTCGAGACTTTCCAATGATCGAACGCAACGACAACTCCGAGGCAAAGGACCATCCGCATCAGCAGTCCATGTGGTTCCGACACGGCGATGTCAACGAACTCAACTTCTGGGCACTCAAACAACCGATCGCTCATCGAAAATTCAACAAGGCGGAAAGTGACGGCAAAATGGTCGAATTGATTACCGAGAACGATTGGATGGACAAGGATGGCAAACCGATCTGCACTGACATTCTGACGCTCCGTTTCGGGACGCTTGAAGGAAAAAAGGTGAGATTCGGTATATCGATTTCGACATTACGGTCACGGCGGTCAAGGAGGATGTCGTCTTCGAAGACACGAAGGAAGGAACCTTCGGAATCCGGGTTCCGGGAACGATGGATGTGAACGCCAACAGACGCAATCCGGAATGGGGCGGACGAATTGTCAATGCAGAAGGGCTCAGGAATGCTACTGCTTGGGGCAAACGATCCGCTTGGGTCAATTACTATGGCCCTGTTGAAGGTGAAACGCTCGGTATCGCTGTCTTGAATCATCCCTTGAGTTTTCGTTACCCCACTTATTGGCATGTCCGCGATTACGGATTGTTCGCGGCGAATCCTTTCGGCATCAACGATTTTGAGAAACTCGGCGTAAAAGAAGCCGATAAGAAGGCAGGAAGGCTTGAATTGAAAAAAGGAGAAAGTTTCACACTCCGCTATCGGATATTATTCCACATGGGGGAATCTGACATTGCCGGACAATTCGAGGCGTATCGACAATAATGGCTTGACGCAACGTTCGCCCCAAGTGGCGACCTCTGCCGCAGGTTGAGGCCTTGGTCGACCTCACGTCCGTTGCCAACGATGGCGAGTTTTCGGACAAGAAACGACAACGCCCTCGCCTTGGCGTTGCCACCGAAACGAGGGCATTGATTATCATACACTTAATCCGTCTTCCGCAAGTCGCCCAATCCCGGCAGTGCCCGGATCGCCGCCGCCTGCTCGACAGGTGCAACGTGCGTGTAAATCTGCATCGTCAACTTGAGGTCCGAATGCCGTGCCAACAATTGTGCCGTTTTCGGTGAACCGTCGCACCCCGGCTAACGCATCCGCTTGGGGGGAGTTGCAACCGGCGAGAAAGTGTGGTACACTGGCCTCGTAGTCTGAAATACTGCGCCGGTTAATCACCGGGCGAAGTAAATTTCGAGTGCGACAACAAACTATCAGAATCGCTTCGGCGAGCAGTAACTTTCTACAGACCACCGAATTATAATTCGGGTAGAGGGTTGCAGTGAGTAAATAGAGTTGCGTTGCTCCCGTTAGGGGAGCGTTGCGTATTTACTCGTAGGCTAAATCGGCGTTGCCAAATGCAATCCGGCGATGCACCTCTTTGGTCGGAGGGATTGTCCTGCTTCTGATAGGCGTGACGTTCCCATTCTTGAGCGTCTCTTGTTGCCGGCTCAACGTGTTTTCTCCGTCCCCTTACCACTTGAGTGTTATGTTTAACAGCGTAAAGTACAAAATAATCGCTCCGGTCGCCGTCACACTGGCACTGCTCGTGGTTAGTATCGTCCTGTTTGTTTTTGTTTCCGTAAACAAACTTTCCAACGGCCAGATCAACGCACGTTCCCAAGGAGCAGTCAATTCCGTCATTGAGAAACTGTCTAACCTTGAAGTCCAAGCGAGAATCGTCGCCAACTCCGTCGCCGGCAGTTTCACGGTTATATCAAGCGTACAGAACTGGAACGCCGACAACGACCGAGAACAAAGCAGACAAAACCTTATCACCTACCTCACGCCGACCGCATCCGAAATGGGAGTGGACAGTTTCGTCGTCCATGACGCAGAGGGAATGGTTGTCCTGCGGTTGCACGCTCAAGACGAATACGGCGACTCTGACCGGCATTTGCCCTTTGTTTCTGCGGCTTTGAACGGGCTCCCCAGCGAAGCCTACGCAGCGACGGGAACGATGCCGATGGGGTTGGTCGCCACTTCGCCTATACAGCACGAAGGGAACGTCGTCGGTTCGGTAACGGCTCTGGTTCTCATGCACACCGACGAGTTTGTCGATAAGTATGCCAGGATTTTCGACGCACAGTTTACCACCTTTGCCGGAAACACACGGGTTGCAACCACGTTGCAGGACGCGGCTGGTAAGCGGACAATCGGCACGGAACTAAAAAACGACCGCATTCTCGATGAAGTACTGAAACAGGGAAAGAGCCATTCGGTAAATATAACCCTGTTTGGAACACGATACCTTGCAACCTATTTGCCGTTAAAGGGATTTGACGACATTCCCGTCGGTATGCTCTTCATAGGATTTTCAACCGAGAGCGACATTGCCGCCGGCAACGCACTGTTGCGCTGTGTCATTATCATCGGCGCCGCTGGTTTTGTTTTATCCGTTTTTGCAGTAGCGCTCATCGCCGACAAGATCAGCAAGCCGCTCATTGTGATCGCGGAGTTTATGAAACGGGCGGGGTCTACAGGGGACATTACGATGCACCAAGGATGTGTAGAAAACATAAGAAAACTCTCTCAAGCAAAAGACGAAGTCGGACGACTCTGCCATGCGACCTCCCTGTTCGTTAATCATGTTACTAAAATTTCCGATGAACTTGAAACCGTTGCTAAAGGAGATTTGTCCATCGAACTCGAAATCCTTTCAGACAAAGACGTTTTGGGAATATCGGTCAAGCATATGATTGACAGCCTCAATACATTGTTTCGTAATGTTAATCTGACATCAGCGAAAGTTGCGTCCGGTTCCGGTGAGGTTGCCTGTGCGGCGCAATCCCTTTCAAATGGTACGCAGGAATCCGCCGCCAGTTTGGAACAGATTTCTGCCTCGATGAGTGAAATCAGCGGTCAAACAAGGACGAATGCCGAGAGTGCCAGTCAGGCACGAGACTTGGCACAGCAGGCGAGCAAGGCTGCTGCCGAGGGGCAGGAAACGATGAAGGAAATGACCGGTGCAATGGGACGGATTACGCAAAACTCCAACGAAATTCAGCGGGTCATCAAAGTCATTGACGACATTGCGTTTCAGACGAATCTCTTGGCGTTGAATGCTGCCGTCGAAGCCGCTCGTGCGGGGCAGCATGGTAAGGGCTTTGCTGTTGTTGCCGAAGAGGTTCGCAATCTTGCTTCTCGAAGTGCGAAGGCGGCGCAGGAAACATCGGAGTTGATTGCCAAGAGCGGCCTTGAAATTGAGAAGGGGGGCGAAATTGCGTCGCACACTGCCGAGGTACTTAACACGATCGTTGAGCAGATCAAGCGAACGACGGAACTCGTGGCAGGCATTGCGACAGCGAGTAATGAGCAGGCGCAGGGTGTCAATCAGGTAACAATTGGTTTGCAGCAGATTGATTCGGTAACGCAGCAGAACACGGCGGCGGCGGAAGAGTCGGCAAGTGCGGCGAATGAAATGAGCAGCCAGTCCGCGATGCTGGCAAAACTGATCACTCAGTTTAAGTTGAAAAGGTAAACCGGGTTTTCGCTACGTTATGTTCTCCATGCGGCAAATGCATGTAAAAGCGAAGTGAATCTCTCTCAGGAAAATGCCATTATTAGAGGCCTCCTGATGTTTCTTTCCGTAACGCCGACAGAGCGGACGAAACATCCGCCGTCCGCCGTGGGTCTGACTGTCGTGCCACCTATTTCACTCGCCGGCTTTCAAGGAATTCCCACATCAGTTGGGTCGCCTTTGCACTTGTTTCTCTCGGGGTTGCATGAGCAACGTCCGGCATTTGAATCATTTGCTTCGGAGCTTTGACGTTGTTGTAAGCGATATAAACCGAGGTCGGCGAACAAACGTAATCGATGAATCCGACCGAAAAGACCGACTCCGCTTGGACTCGTTTGGCGAAAATCGCGGCGTCAAAGTAGGGAACCGTTTTCACAACGGCAGGATCGGCGGTTTCCCGTGTTTGGTTTCGCAGGAAACCGGGCCAACCGCCGAAATTGCCTTCGAGGTCGCCGGTATGGTAACAAAGGGCGGGAACGTAAGTCACACAAAACGAAACGTCGGAGTCAATCCCGGCGGCAACCAAGGCCTGTCCACCGCCCTGGCTACCCCCATAAACGGCGATTGTTTTACCGTCCCATTCCGGCTGCGCCTTCATGAATTGTAAGGAACGGATGACCCGGAGATACATTCCGTAAAAAGCGAGTTTCTCCATTTCTCCGGCATTTTGGACACGATAATCCTTGAGTGGTCCGTCTGCAAGGTCTTTGTAAAAAGACTCCGGTTGCCCGTTTTCAAGCCCGTGGGCATTGATATCCAAGGCCAACGATCCTCGTGCCGCATTGCCCACGGGCATATTGGCACTTCGAACGCCCGCTCCGTGATAAGTGATGACGATCGGCAACGACTTCGGCTTGGCACCTATCGGCCTGGCAAAATATCCCGAAAGTGGTTTACCGCCGAGGCAGTCGACCTTGATGTCGAAAACTTCAACGTTCGGCGTCTTGACTTTGTCGGCAGGAACGTGTTCAAGTCTGGCATTCATCGGCATTCGGGCCAATTCTTCTTTCTTTTTGTTC
>Ga0099364_10007462_pt1 | contig 15608 bp, 18 predicted proteins | sample TergutTh196P3_FD_73070 | JGI IMG/M metagenome (GOLD analysis project Ga0099364, IMG submission 73070) | Microcerotermes parvus P3 segment gut microbial communities from Pointe-Noire, Republic of the Congo - Th196 P3 | ecosystem: Host-associated > Arthropoda: Insects > Digestive system > Gut ...
TTCCCCCGCACCCCCTTAGCATACACGGCGGTTATCGGCATCAGTATCATGCCAATAACCGCCGTGTTCTTGTTCGGACTGCCTCACAAGAAAGGAACGTGACAATGGCAATATTCCACCACACCATTCAAATCATCAGCCGTGGTAAAAACAGCAAATCCGCTGTCGCGGCGGCGGCGTACCGCGCAGGGGAGAAAATCAAGAACGAGCGCGACGGCATGATACACGACTACACGCACAAGAGCGGCATCGTCCATACGGAGATATTATTACCAGTCCATGCGCCGCCCGAATACGCCGACCGCGCCGTTCTCTGGAACGCAGTTGAGCGAGTAGAAAATCGGAGCAACTCACAGCTTGCGCGGGAGATAGAGATAGCCCTGCCGATTGAGTTGTCAACGGAGCAGAACATCGCTCTTGCCCGCGAGTATGTGCGGCGGCAGTTTGTCGAGCAGGGTATGTGCGCCGACCTCTGTGTTCACGACAAGGGTGACGGAAACCCACACGCCCACATCATGCTCACCATGCGACCATTTAACGAGGATTGCACATGGGGCGACAAGCAGAAGAAGGTATACATTCTTGACGGTGACGGCAATAAAATCTACGACCCTAAGAAGAAAACATACAAGTGCGACAAGGCGCAGACTACCGACTGGAACGAACAGCACAAAGCCGAAGAATGGCGCAAGGCATGGGCAGATTTTCAAAACGCCGCTTTGAAAGAATATGGGTATAAAGCGCGGGTAGACCATAGAAGCTATGAGCGTCAAGGCGTGGAGCAAGTCCCGACCATACACATCGGCGTGGCGGCATCACAGATGGAGCGGAAAGGCATCCGCACCGAGCGTGGCAATATGAACCGCTCCATCGAAGTGACAAACGGACAAATCCGCTCACTCCGCGCCCGTATCAAAAAGGTCAACGAGTGGCTGTATAACATACCGATTGATACTGTTGCGCCTACGATGATTGAGATGATGAATGGCATCAATGGAGGCGTACAGTTGACATCACACTGGCAGCGCATCCGCAATATACAGACACAGGCGAAAGTTCTCATATTCCTCCAAGAAAACAAAATTACCGATGTTGAACAGCTTGCCGCCACGGTTAGGCATATGCACGAACGGCAATACGATGTTGCTAATAAGCTGAGAGCAGTCAAGCGGCGTACAGACACGCTGACCTTGCATTTAGAGCATTGTGATAACCTCAAAGAGCATAAAGCCGTTTATGTGAAGTGTCGGCAGCTTGACCCAAAAAAGCGTGACGCCTATTACAAAAAACACGGCGACGCAATCGAGAAATACAAGGCGGCAAAGACCTATCTTGACGGCGTGATGAACGGCAAATCGCCCATACCCGTCAAGGAGTGGCGCAAGGAGCTGTTAGACAAAACCACTGAGATACACGCACTGTATGACGAATTTTACAAACTGCGTGGCGATGTGAGGAATGTGGAGATATTGCGTCAGAGCGCGGAGCGGATTATGAGCGAAGCACCGCCGGAACAAAAACGCACACGGACACGGAGTGTAGAACTCTAAGCCCAACCAAAAGGGCAGGCAGACTGCGGGTTGACAGTCCACACCACTGTTTTCGCATTTTAACAATTCTCTAACAATTCACAAACATCTTACAAACAAACGCTTGTTATTATTGGCAGATGAAACCCCCGAAAAGAGCCTTGCGTTCCTATGGTATAATAAGAGACAACGATTGAGAGGTGGACTGCTCCATGTTTAAGATACTTGTCGTAGAGGACGACCGCGAACTCAATAAAGCGGTTTGTTCGTATCTAACGCAAAACGGATTCGAAGCGGTGGGTTGTCACGGCGCGAACGATGCCTACGATGCGATGTACGGAAACCTTTTTGACCTTATCGTGTCCGACATAATGATGCCCGGTATCGACGGCTTCGAGTTTGCCAAGACCGTGCGGGAACTCAATCAGGAAATCCCGATTTTATTTATGACGGCGCGTGACGATATGCCCTCAAAACAGCGTGGTTTTCAAGCGGGTATTGACGATTATATGGTCAAGCCAATAGTCCTTGACGAGTTAGTGCTGCGGATTGGGGCGCTCATGCGCCGCGCCAAAATCGCAAGCAGTAAACGATTGACCGTTGGGAGCGTTATCTTAAATGCGGAAGAAAACTCTGCGTACATCGGCAACGAAGAAATCCCGTTGACCCCGCGAGAGTTTAATCTGCTGTATAAACTGCTCTCATATCCCAAGAAAACCTTTACCCGTTCACAGTTGATGGACGAGTTTTGGGATGTAGATTCGTCCTCCGGCTCCCGCGCCGTTGATGTGTATATCACGAAGCTCCGTGACAAGTTTTCAGAGTGCGATAATTTTGAGATTGTGACAGTCCACGGACTCGGTTACAAGGCGGTGCTGAAATGAAAAAACGACGGAGTCTGTTTTCGATATGGAGTTATCTGATTTTCTTTATCCTCATATCTTTTCTCGTGACCTGCTCTTTTCTGATGTTCATGCTGACGATGGATATAGAACTTGGCGCGGAAATTACAAGGAGCGCGAGGCTCACTTTTATCAATGTCCTAATTCTGAGCCTGATTTGTACTATCATTGACGGCATACGGCGTAAGCACACGGTCGAGCGTCCGGTGAAGCGCATATTAAACGCCACGCGCCGATTGACCGAGGGCGATTTTACCGTGCGGATCGAACCGCTGCACGGCATAGACAGAATGAACGAGTTTGACGCCATTATAAGAAATTTCAATACAATGGCCGAGGAACTGGGTGGCATAGAAACCCTGCGGTCAGACTTCATCGCCAATGTATCCCACGAGTTGAAAACGCCGCTGTCTGTTATTCAAAACTATTCGACCATACTTCAAGACCCCGGACTGCCAGAGGATAAGCGAATCGAATACGCCAAAAGTATAACCGACGCCATCGGAAGGCTTTCGGAACTCATTACTAACATTCTGAAATTGAACAAACTGGAGAGCCAGCAGATTTTCCCGGAGGCGCGTGAGTACAATTTAGGTGAACAGTTGCGGGAATGTCTTTTGGTATTCGAGGACGCATGGGATACGAAAGGCTTGGAGTTGGATTTTGACATTGACGATGTGACCGTAAGAGCCGATGCGGAACTGCTGACTATCGTTTGGAACAACCTCTTTTCAAACGCCGTAAAATTTACGGATGCCGGCGGCAGAATAACCGTCAGCTTGAAGAATGGAAACGGCGTTGCCGTTGTGCGCGTGTCCGATACCGGGTGCGGCATGACGCCGGAAGTCGGGCGGCGGATTTTTGAGAAATTCTATCAGGGCGACAAATCCCACGCCACGCAGGGCAACGGCTTGGGGCTTGCGCTGGTCAAGCGCGTTGTCGGCATCGTAGGAGGCGAGATTTCGGTGGAAAGCACGGAGGGAAAAGGCAGTACGTTCACCGTTAAACTGCGGGGTGATAATCGTTGAAACAGTTTGTAAATATCCTGTTGCGCCTGCTTTCCCCCGGTATGGGGTGGGTTCTCCTACTGACGCCGTTCTGCGCTGCGGCATTGATATTTGTCCTGACCTCAGACCGTACAGCGATGCCGATAGCCGTTGTTTTATATGGATTGTCAGCCTACACATTGGCGGCGCTGATTGCCGGACTTCCAAGGTATATAGCGGACGCCAAGGCGTTTATGAAGGAGAACAAGATAATTTCATGGGCAAAGCGATTTTTTAGCGAGAACAAATTCACAAACCCGTATATGACTAATATTCCCGTGCGGGTCAAAGCATCCTTGTATATGGCGCTCATTATTAACCTAACATATGCGGCTTTGAAGATGACCGCCGCAATCCTTTACTCATCCTTTTGGTTCGGTGCGGAGGCCGTATTTTACCTCGTGCTTGGGCTGGTTCGCTTTATCATCCTTCGCAATATGCATAAAGGCGAAGGGCTGAAACACGGGTTTCAAGTATACCGTTTTTGCGGTTTTTTGCTTTTTGGGTTGAACGCTGCGCTGACCGGTATAGTCTATCAAATGATACATCAAGGCATGGGCAGAGAATATCCCGGTTTATTGATTTATGTCGTCGCTACGTATACTTTTATATTCCTCATAACTTCGGTAGTGCAGTTAGTAAAGTACCGCAAGCTGAACATCCCCATTATTTCTTCCGTGAAGATAATATCTTTTGTACAGGCGTTGGTGGCGATATACTCCTTGCAAATCGCTATGTTCGCTTCATTCGGCGAGGATGAGCGGCTGACGCTTGTAATGAACAGCATCTTTGGCGGGTTGCTGTGCGTTTCAATATTCAGCATGGCGGTTTTCATGGTAGTACGGGGATTTGAAAAACTGAAAACCATGCAACAGTAAAAGCACAGAGATACAAGTGGCGTCCGCACCATCTGCGGGCGCTTTTGCATTTTTAACATTTCTCAAACAAATCTCAAATATTTTTCAAACAATTGTGGTTTATCATAAGGTCATAAATCAAACAAGGAGGCTATCGAAATGGAAAACAACAACGGAACATTCAACTACACCTATTCCGCGCAGCAACAGGAGGAAGTAAAGAGCATCCGCGAGAAATACGCCCCACGCGAAGAAAACAAGTTGGAACAACTCCGAATGCTCGACCAAAGCACGAATAAACCCGCCACAATCGCCGCTCTCGCAGTCGGCATCACCAGTTCATTGCTGCTCGGCACGGGCATGGCGTGTGTTATGGAATGGGATATGTTTATCGTTGGTCTTGCTGTCGGGCTGGTCGGCATGGTGGGCGTATCACTGGCGTATCCCATTTACATGGCAATGACAAATAAGCGGCGCGAAAAACTGGCTCCTCAGATATTGAAACTCAGCGATGAGCTGATGCAGTAAGCAAAGGGGGAAGATAGATATGTACGCAATAGAAACAGCAAGACTGTCAAAATCATTTCGCAACATTTACGCCGTGCAAAACCTCGATTTGAAAGTCCCGGAAAGCTCTATTTACGGCTTTATCGGTGAAAACGGTTCCGGCAAATCCACCACAGAAAAACTTATCACCGGGCTTTTAGTCCCAAGTGGCGGCGAAATACGATTGTATGGCAAACACTACACCGACCCCGGCATCCGCGCCCGGATGGGTATATTGATTGAAAACCCCGGTTGTTTTCCCGGTAGCACGGTCTACCAAAACTTGATGATGCAGGCGTTGAATCTCAATGTCAAAAACCCGAAAGCGGAAGTCGAGCGCGTCCTAAAACTTGTCAGCATGGCGGGTGCTGCCGACCGCAAGTTCAAGCAATGTTCCCTCGGTATGAAGCAACGGCTCGGTGTCGCGCAATCGCTTTTAGGTCGTCCCCGACTGTTGGTATTAGACGAACCGATTAACGGACTGGACGCTGACGGCATGAGAATTGTGAGGGAAACCCTAATTGAGTTGAACCGCGAGGAAGGTGTGACCATCCTTATAAGTTCCCACATCCTCGGCGAGCTTTCAAAAATTGCCACGCATTACGGTATCATCCGCAACGGTACGTTGATAAAGGAGTTGAGAGAGGACGAAATGAGCGAAGAGTGCCGCGACTTTGTATTCGTCAAAACGGGTAATGATATGCAAGCCATTCTCGTCTTATCGCAGAAGTACAGAGAGATTGAGCAAAAAGACGGAGGCATCCGCGTTTACGACGAAACGGAGAGTTCCAAAGCGGGTGGTCTGCTTTACGCAAATGGTATTTCTGTCAACGAAATTGCTTTCAAAAAAATTGGGCTTGAGGAGTATTATCTCCGCATCATGTCGCGTAAGGAGGCCGCCTAAAATGACTGCTGAAAATACGATGGTTGAAACCTTTGAATCTCCGAAATTTGCAAATCGAGTGAAGTCCATGTTAAAACTGGATTTTTACAGGCTGTTCCACACGCCGGCATTCTACATCATGCTTGCGATTGCCGCTATTATACCCGCGATGGTTCTTGCCCTGACGCTTGCTGAAGCAAGCCCGCCGCAACATCATTCTCCACATACCGCTAACGTACCGCAAATGGTAATGCCGGAATTTGATAACGCTTGGCAGATGATAGAATCGACAGGCGGCTCTGCCGTCGCAGATAACCCACTCGATTTTGCCGGATTTATGAATATCAATATGCTGTTTATCTTCGCGGGCTTGCTTATGTCCATTTTCATTGCGCACGATTACAGTTCCGGATTTGTCAAAAACATTTTCACCGTACATTCAAAGAAAGTTGACTATGTAATATCAAAAAGCGCCATTGGAATATTCAGCGGCGCGGGGATGATTCTCACATACGTTTTTGGAGCGGTCATTGCGGGTTTGCTGACGGGAAAAGCGTTTGATGTAAGTGTGAGCGGATTGATATTCTGCCTTATTTCAAAGGCTCTATTGATGGGCGTATTCTGCTCGCTGTTCTTGGGCGTTGCCGTGTTTTTCAGAAACAGGCTTTGGCTCACCATCGTTTTCACGTTCCTGCTCGGCATGATGCTCTATCCGGCGGCGAGTTTCGCCACACTTAACTCAAATGCCCTTACTGTAATCATCGCGCTGGCAATAGGAACGGTGGGTATGGTTGGATTCGGAGCGGTGTCATCGCGGTTTCTTGAAAAGCGCGACTTGGCGTAGTCATAAAGTAAATGACTGTAATAAAGAAACCCGTGGAGGCTCGTTTTGAATCTTCCACGGGCTTTATTTTGTACATGAAAATCACTACCGCAGATACTCTGCCCATTCCTGTGGGAAGCCAATTAAACGTAAGTTTACGCTCGGATATTTTTCTATCAGCAATTCAACGGTCTGCACGAAATCGTCCCAATGACGGTCATTCGGCAAGATGTGTTTCAGCGTTAGGAGGGTTGCGAAAATGCGGTAGTTACTGATACCCTTTGCTATATATTGCTTATATAATTGCGGTGCTTTAGACAGTTTGGCGTTATACAGTCTGCCATAATGGGCGCAAACATTGCGTACATGAGATAGAGCTTCAATCCAACTTTCGAAATATGTATACCCAACTCCGAAAAATGCGGCAACTGCTTTCTTGTCCTCGTTCTTCATATTCTTATAAAACTTCGAGAGTGTTCCAAAACTAAACAACTCTACAAGGGCGTATAGAGGGACTTTGCCGCTTGTGTAATTATTATTAAAGTTTTTCACAAATGGAGTACGTGAATTTCTCGAAACCTCACGCTGTATGTCGTCAAAGAAAAGGGAGTACAGTTCTGAGGATACAGTAAAATTGCTTATGTCCTCATAACCGAAAATACCGTACCTTCCACAAAAATGGTTTGACAGCCGACAACGCAAATTAACCTCAACCTTTTCGATTTCCGCAAAAAGCCGTTGACGAAAATTGGCGTTGAACAAATAGAGATTCACGATGTCCTCAAACCGTATATTGTCGTGATAATTTCCGTTCTTTTCTTTCAGCCCTAAGCTATACGCCTTTATCAAGCGGAAATAAGACACATCATTCAAGAACGACCGCGCATATTCCACGTCTTCAATAATCAATCCCTTTTCCTGTAGATTGATAATTTGCTCATCTACCGTCATAGGCGGCTGATATTCTTTCAATTCAAGCATTTGTAAACACTCCAACAAATCAATGACCCGACGTGGTACGCATCGTTGAGAGGCGTGTCGGGTACTGTTATGATTATAATACACATCAAAGCCTGACTTGTCAATGTTTTTTTGTAATTCTGGCACAAGATTCTGGCACAAGCCATTTCCAGCAAAAAAAACAGTCCTTGACAATACAGTCCAAACGGTCTGTACTTAGGTACGCCGGGGAGTGGCAAGTCATTCGCCGCGAAAAGGGAAATCATCAATGTGATACTCGTTACGAAAGACAGGGTCATCATAGTTGACCCGATGGGCGAATACGTTCCGCTTGTGCGGCGGCTCGGTGATATGGGCGAGGTCATAGAAATATCGCCCGACAGCCCACATCACATAAACCCTATGGATATAAACCTGACCGACAACGGAGAGGAAAGCCCGCTTTCGCTCAAAGCCGACTTCATACTGTCGCTTATGGAGCTTGTAGTAGGCGGCAAGGACGGGCTTGAGCCGATAGAGCGGACGGTCATAGACCGCTGTACCCGCCTTGTCTACCGTGACGTTATGAACGACCCCGAAAACGCCCCGATGCCGATACTTCAAGACCTTTACGAACTCTTGAACGAACAGCCCGAACCGGAAGCGAGGCGGCTTGCGACCGCATTGGAGATATACTGCGTCGGCTCTCTGAACGTGTTCAACCACAGAACGAACGTGGACACCGAAAAAAGGGTGGTCTGCATAGTGCTTAACAAGCTCGGCGCGGGTCTGCGGAAAATAGCGATGCATATTACCAATGAGCTGACATGGGCGGTAGTGGACGAAAACTTCAAGCGCGGAATCTTTACATGGTGCTATTACGATGAAGCGCATATGCTCCTTCGTGATTCGCTGACCGCAAGCTACTTTGTGACAATATGGAAAATGCTCAGAAAAAAAGCCTGCGTACCGTCGGCTTTGACCCAAAACGTAAAGGATTTTCTGGCTTCAAAGGAAGTGGAGAACATTCTGGAAAATTCTGAGTTCATGGTCATGCTCTCACAGGCTGCGGGTGACAGGGAGATTCTCGCCCGTCAGCTCGGTATATCTACCCATCAGTTATCCTACGTCACGCACAGCGGCTCGGGCGAGGGGTTATTATTCTATGGTGACACGACTATCCCGTTTGTGGACAGGTTCCCCAAAAACACCGAAATATACCGCTTGCTGACAACGCGCCCGGAGGATTTGAAGAATGACGAGAAAAAACGATGATGCGGGATATCAAAACTCCCCCTCTGATAATAAATTCCGGCAGGACAGCAAAACTGTAAAACACTCGGACAAATTGCGCCGTGACCCGCCGCCCTCCACTTCGGGTCAAGTTGACCCGAAGTTAAGCGGCAAAAAACCATTGACAAGAGAGGAAAAAGCAGCGGCTAAAGAAAACAGGCATATCGACAAATCCAAGTTCCGCGCTGAAAAGAGTGGTGAAAAACTGGATAAAGCCCGCGGAAAACTGGCGAAGCAGAAGCCATACAAAAAGCCCGGCATGGGAAAACGGCTCACTCAGGCGGCAGGTTACGAGATAGCGGCGCAGGCTCACAGGAAAATCCGTGAGGTTGAGCGCGAGAACGTGGGCGTAGAAGCGGCGCACGAAGCTGAGATTTTTACGGAACGCGCCGGGCGCGTCGCCGTCCGCCATGTAAAACAACGTATACGCACACGCCCCGCACGGCGGGTCAGGAAAGCGGAACGCGATAACATCAAGGCAAGGGCTGACCACCGATTCCGTGAAATGGCAAAGGAAAACCCGGAACTGAAGAAAAACGCGATGAAACGCCATTTGCACAAAAAACGCATACAACGGAAGTTCAAAAAACAAGCGAAAGAGAACGCGAAGAAAAGCGCGGCGGCAGCGGGAAGAAAATCAGCTATCCTGCTCAGAAAAGCGGGAGTCGCAATTATAGCGTTTGTTAAGCGGAATCCGAAACTTGTAATTCTTCTCGGCATTGGGTTTTTGGTAGTCGTTATCGTTCAATCCTGCGCGGGAATGGCGATGACGATGTTTAACAGCGTGGGCGGCGGCGTTGTCGGCGCTACAACGTATCTCTCCGATGACGCCGATATGCTCGGTGCGGAAGCCGCGTATGCCGCGATGGAAAACGACTTGCAGTACAGGCTCGACAACTACGAAGCCTTAAACCCCGGATATGACGAATACCATTTTTATCTTGACGAGATAGGGCATGACCCCTATGTGCTGATTTCCATATTGAGCGCGTTCCATGAGGAACCGTGGACGCTTGACGGAGTACAAAATATGCTTACCATGCTTTTTGAGCGTCAGTATATCCTTACGGAAACGGTCACGGTTGAAGTGCGATACCGCACGGAAACGCATTGTGACGAAGGAGTTGACGATGAAGGAAACAGTTATACCGTTTGCTATGATGTGGAAGTCGCATACGACTACTATATCATCACGATCACTCTTGAAAACTTCAACCTCTCACATTTGCCTATCTACATCATGGGCGAAACGCTGTTAAGCCGCTACGCGATGTACACGGCTACGCTCGGCAACAGACCCGACCTGTTCCCCGTACACCTGTACCCACGGGCTTCAACGTATCTGAGTTATGAAACCTACGACATACCGCCCGAATACTTGGAAGATGAAGTATTCGCTGCGATGATAGCGGAAGCGAACAAGTATTTGGGCTATCCCTACATTTGGGGCGGGTACAACCCCAACACGTCGTTCGACTGTTCGGGCTACGTTTCATGGGTAATAAACAACAGCGGCTGGAACGTGGGGCGGCTCGGTGCGCAGGGGCTTTACAACATCTGCACACCCGTATCGGCGTCGAACGCGAAACCCGGCGACCTCGTGTTTTTCCATTCAACGTACAGTGCGCCGAACCCCGTAACGCACGTCGGCATCTATGTCGGTGACGGCATGATGGTACACGCCGGGAATCCCATTGGTTACGTTTCACTAAACACGACATACTGGCAGAATCATTTATATGCCTACGGGCGATTACCGTAAAGGAGGATTTTTTATCATGGCTACATCAAAAACCAATAAAGCAAGGTCAGAGGTAGAAAAAGCGAGGCTGAAACTTGCTGAACAACAGGCGAAACTAAAGGAACTCGAAGCAAAGCAGACCGAGTGTGAAAACTTGGAGATAGTAGATATCGTGCGTGGCATGAGCATACCGCTTGACGATCTCGCCGCCGTGCTGCAATCGCTCAAAGGCGCGGCAGTTCCCGGTGGTGCTACTTCGGGTCAAGTTGACCCGAAGTTAAAAGCATCCAAAACCATAACAGCCGAAACCAAAGAAACGGAGGATGAAACCGAATGAAAAAGAAGATTTGCATAGCGGCGTCGGCATTGTCCGCGCTGTCCGTCATCGCTTTAGTCATTGTTAAATTTAAGCGCGGGAGGGTATATTACAGATGAATATACGATTGATCGCGGCGCTCATAGCCGCTTTTTTCATGTTCCCGCTTTTCTCGCTGACGGCGTTTGCCGTGGAGCTTGACGAAACTTCAATGCCGGAGGACATCACGGAAATCGAAACCGTTATTGAGGAAGTGTCCGATGTTGAATGGCACACGGACGATGAAGCGGACGGGTACTCGGATAGCCCCGTCACGGATTACCCCAAAACCCCGCCGCTCCCCCTGCCCCCGTCCGGCACGGCGACGGTCATCGACCAAGCAAGCGACATTGACGGTAGGCTGTTCTACACGATAATGACGCCGGATGAACACGTTTTCTATCTTGTCATTGATAAACAGCGCAATTCTGAAAACGTGTATTTCCTAAACGCAGTCACCGTCGCGGACCTCCTGCCACTCGCGCAAATGCCGCTTCCGCCGTCAGGTGGTACGGTAACGCCAACGCCGAACACGGGCGGCGCGGAGCAGCCCGGCGAAACACCGGACACGCCCGACGATGAATCGGAGCAGGGCGGCGGAATGGGAACGTATATCTTTATCATCGTCATTGCTGTGTTAGGCGGCGGCGCGGGATGGTATTTCAAGATATACAAGCCAAAACAGCAGGGCGCGGCTGACGGCGAGGAATACGACCCGGCTATGGACGATGCCGAAAACGATTACGCCGACGATTGGGGCGAAGATGAACAGGACGGTTTTGACGATGACCCCTCGTGGGACGAGGACAGGGAAAGCGGGGGCGAGGAATGATGTTTTCTTCGACGCGGAGGGCTTCGGGTCAACTTGACCCGAAGTTAAAGCTATGATGGACAATACGCACCGTGAACTGACCCGCGCAGAGCGCGCCGCGATCCGTAAGCTCGTCAAGGATTCTTGCGCGAACTACGACCGTGAACACGAGTGCCTGCTTCTGAACGATAACTGCTATATGTTCTACGGCGTGGCATTTACTAATACCGGGATGTGCAAGTATTTCCGAAATGCGGTATTGCCGATAGACCCGATTATGGAAGCAATGCTGACAGGCGGCGCGGTGGAAACGCGCCCCTGCGATATATGCGGCACGGAGTTCCCCGCAGACGGCAAAAGGGCTTACTGCTCCGACGCTTGCTCAGGAGCGGCACAGCGTAGGCGCAACCGTGAAAGTATGCGAAAAAAACGGGGCAAGTAGTGTATATTTGCCCTTAAAAAAACCGCGTGGTTACAGGCTTTCCAGACCCCGAAACAGGGCGGGCAATACAATATCATTGCCCCCCTGTGTTTTAGGGTAGCAAACATACACATTTTCGTTGAAAGGAAAATCCATATGGACGATACAAAACAAAAAGAAACGGTACGAGGCTACGAGATAAAGCAGATAGCTCCATGTAAGGACAACCGGGGCTTTATTCTTGCCGAAAACCAAAATGCCCGCTCCCCCTATGTGACTATGCAGTACATCCAAGATATGAACGACAGGCGAAAATATTTGTTGGAGCGTTACTATTTGGATGAATACAACGCTAAAAAAGACTTCATCACGCGCACTGTGGAACATCAATACGGATTTGATGCCGAAAGAAGCAAGACATACCGATATTACGCCACAGAGCAAAAAATGGCGTACAACACTTATCCCAGAGAAAACGGCGAACCGCTCGGAATGATAGCCTTTAGCGAGTGTGCCCCGGTTGAGTACGGGCGTTTTACGGCGTGGGGCTACATTGATTACGAAAAGCCTTTGCCGGATAACCTGATAAACGATTATGGATTACGCGCCGCTCCCGACAATCCCGATTTAAGATCGGCGGCACAGGCGCGAGGGAACACTTTTGTACAAGGCTACGAAATACTGCGTTCCGTACTCTTTGAGGACAACCGCGGCATTGCGCTCGGCTCAAACCCTACCGCACCAGACCCTTATGTAACATGGCAGTTTAACGAGGATAAAAACGGCAAGCGCGATTATTATTGGGGCAATTATGTTTCAAGCATAGAAAAAGCGACAAGCCGCTATGAGTTTCGCATTGCTGATTATCACGAACTGAATGGAGTTTCTGAAAAAGACGCGTACAAGTATTACTCGACACAGCGACCTGTTGATATTAGCACGTTCCCGAAAACAGAAAACGGACCCGTCCGCTTTGAAAACTTTGACAAGCGGGAAGATGTGGAGCAGGGGCAGTTTAAGGCATGGGGATATCTTGTATATGACGCGCCGCTGGCAGCGAAGCAGATATATGATTATGAGTTGCGTCCCGCGCCGGACAACTTCGATTATGTTATAGCGAAGAATAAGCAGGGGCAGACCTCCCCCAAGCCGATAAGTGAACAGCTTGCCGAAGCCGCGAAACTCGTAGAGCGCGGCGAATCTATAAAAACGGATAAAAAACAGAATCGTGACGAAAGGTAGGATTGCTATTATGAGCGAAAAGGATAACCCGAACGTAAACAGGGAGCTTTCAACGGAAGAAAACGCGAACATGATTGACGGCATTATCAACAATTTGCCACCCGTACCCGTTCCGCAGGATAAGCCGCTTGACCGTGTGATTCCCCCGCCCGGAAAAAACCGGAGCAGAGGGCGTGAGCGGTGAAGAAACCGAAACGCGCCCGCGATGTTCCCATATATTTTATGGTATCGCAGGCTGAATATGATTTGATACAAGAGCGCATGAGCGAGGCGGGGACGGCGAACATGGCGGCATATATAAGGAAAATGACGTTGAACGGGTACGTTCTTCATGTTGACCTCGCCCCGATTAAAGAGCTTGTTTCCCTGCAAAGGCGGTGTTCAAATAATCTCAATCAGATAGCCATTAACGCAAACACTTATGGCGGCATATATCCGCAGGAGATAACTGCATTGAAAAAGGACTACGCAGCATTATGGACGCCGCTCTCTGATTTGATAAAACAGCTTGCGGAGATTGTAAAGATGTAAAAATATGGGGAGCGTCGGAATAACAATGCCGACCGCTCCCCGTTTTTTTCATGGACTGCAACTTCGGGTCAACTTGACCCGATGTTACCTGCTCCTTGTGACAACGGTTGCTTTTGCGGTGGCGGTTCCGCAAAATTAGCTTTAATGCCGTAACGCGCCAGTATCGTTCTCGCGCCATTGTTAATAAACGATACACGCTCTTGTGTTGTCATATTCTTGGTTTGCTCATATAGCCTGATGCGAGTATCGTTCAACTCGCTCTCAAGAGTATCATTCTTCTGTGTCTTGCGTGTTTTCGTCTTGTTTATCTTCGTCTGGCTCATCGTCTAAAACCTCCTTCGCGGTACAAATTAAGACCGTACCATATCCCTCTCTGTTGTTTATACGTCCGGTAAGCAGCTTTGTTTTTGCGCGGTTGATGTGTTGGAAATTATAAGAAAGCACATAGTCAAGTCCGTGTATCGAAGCGATGGCAACGTGCGCCCCGTCAATTCTAAAACGTGCGGGGAAAATGCTCTCTGAAATATAAACATCAGCTAATCTGTCTGATTCGTCTGTGATAGGCAGTAAAGTGACATTGTATTCTTCAATCAACGACATCATCTTTTTGCGTTTCGATTCCGGTGCGTCATCTAACTCGTAGACCGTATACTCTGAGGTATATACCTCATATTTCCCTGCGCGTACAGCTTCAAACAACCTGACTGTATCAGCATGACCGTCGCGCTCAGTGTCAAAATAATAATTAAACAACGTAGATTCAAGGTACAGTTTCATAGTGGCTGTCCTCCATATCCGTATTATATCTTTTCTCGCGTGTAAAATCAATTACGGTTTTTGAGTTATTTTTAAGATATGAAAATGACGCATATGATCTTCGGGTCAACTTGACCCGAAGTAAGAAAACCACGAAAGGAGTTCCATGCATGGCGACTACATACATAAGACCATATAAAACATCAAGCGGATTATCCGCAGTTCAGACCATGCGGGAACGGTTCGATTACGCGCTTGACCCTAAGAAATGCGCGGTGGTTTCCGCATACCTCTGTCAACCCGAAACGGCACACGCGGAGTTTATGCTTGTGAAGAATCAATATCAGGCGATTACTGACCGTAACGCTGAAAAGGGGCATTTATTCTTTCAGATACGGCAAGCGTTCCCGCCCGGTGAGTTATCCGTTGAGGACGCGCACCGCATTGGCTATGAAACGGCTATGCGGTGGACTAAAGGAAAATATCAGTATTTTGTTTGTACCCACAATGATAGAGGGCATTTACACAATCACATTTACTATAACGCCACAGCGGAGGACAGCACCCGCAAATTCCATAATTTCATCGGCTCGTCGTTCCATGTGCGGCGGCTCTCCGATCGTATTTGCATTGAAAACCACTTGTCCGTTATCGTTAATCCGAAACAGCACAGCGAAAGTAAATTCAAGCATTACGGACAGTGGCTCGGCAAAGACAAACCACCGACATTCCAAGAACGGCTAAAGGCGGCTATTGATACCGTACTGCATGATAAGCCGCAGGATTTTGAGGCTTTTCTTTTGGAAATGGCGGCGTTAGGGTTTGAGCATAAATGGGGGCGCGGCGGCGTGTTGTCTTTCCGCTCCCCCGACCATGGGCAGGAGCGTTTCACCCGCCTGCGCTCGTCCACGCTTGGGGACGGCTACGGATTGG
>Ga0099364_10007463_pt1 | contig 15605 bp, 12 predicted proteins | sample TergutTh196P3_FD_73070 | JGI IMG/M metagenome (GOLD analysis project Ga0099364, IMG submission 73070) | Microcerotermes parvus P3 segment gut microbial communities from Pointe-Noire, Republic of the Congo - Th196 P3 | ecosystem: Host-associated > Arthropoda: Insects > Digestive system > Gut ...
CAAGCGTCAGATTGCTTTTGATGCAGCCCATGCAGGAATAGGAGACATAGTCCTGGTAAATATAGACGGCGGAGCTGCCAATATGTTTACCGGTGATAAAGACCTTATTGCAGATCTGACAATCTGCGGGGTTTTGGACAGTTTTACCATACATGGCCATCAAACCATTGTAAAACATGGTAAAGCTTCGCTTTAGGCTATAGGAGCTATAAATGAATTATTATCAATCACCGCTGGTCTATGGCAAGAGCATTCACTCTGCGATACCGGGCAAACTGGAACATTCCCTTCTAGATCCGGGAATAAGCCGTGAAAAGATCATCGAGGAATGTAAGCTTGCTATTGAGTATGGCCTGGCAAATGTAGTGGTTTCTCCCTACTATGTTGAGTGTGCCGCAGATATTTTACGAAGAAGCGGCACTGTCGTTTGTTCTGTAGCCGGATTTCCCCATGGCGCAGCTTCTCAAACAGCTAAAAGTGCAGAATTACGGGAATGTATACGCCGCGGCGCACAGGAAATGGATGTAGCCATTAATATTCTTGCAGTAAAAAGCGGCGAAATTGACACAGCCCGCCGGGAACTGCAGGAAATGCTCCACCTGGCTAGAGGCAACTGTCTTGTCAAGGCTATTTATGAACAATCCCTGTATACCGACGAGGAAAAAAAAGCTGTACTTGTCATGATCAGGGACTGCGGCTGCGATTTTGTTAAAATTTCCAATGCTCTTAGCGGTAACAAGGCAGAAGAAAAGGATGTTTTATTTGTCCGAAGTTTAGTAGGCAGCAAAGTTGGCATTAAAATAGACGGCGGTGTAAAAACCCTGATACGAACCCTGGAAATTTTTGGGGCAGGAGCCGACCGTATAGGCATGTCCGCCACCATTGCCGTGGCAAAGGAAGCTTTATCTTGTTAATTATTGCGGTAAAGTGCTGTCCCCTTGAACTAATTGTCATTCACTATTATGATAAAAGGAACAAATACGGAGTATTTACATGGGTATAATCGGCACATTACTTTTGGCAGTTTTTATCATAATAGCGATATTATTGATCCTTTTGGTATTAATCCAAAACGAAGAAGGCGACGGTCTGGGCGGCATATTTGCCGGCGGCAGCGCCTCTGCATTTGGTTCCCGTTCGGGGAATATCCTTACCAAGACTACTTCTATATTGGGAGCATTGTTTTTAATTCTAAGCCTTGGTATGGCCATGCTTAACCGTGATACAGACATTTCCGGAGTTGAAGCAGCAGGCCTGGAACAATTGGGCGAGCAGGAAGGCGACTGGTTTTGGGAGTCCGAAACTAATTTAGATACCACCCCTCAAAGCGATTGGGTTTGGGATCCCAATGCTGCCGAGACTGATGCAGTCCCCATACCGGTTCCGGAAACAAGCGATACAGCGGTACAAGAGTAGGCTTCCATTTTACTCAGCGGAAGGAGCTTCCGGCAGATACTTCCAGTAACGGCGGGGCATAAACTGCTTCTGCAATTGGGGGTTAAACCGGCTTTCATTGTTGATAGAACTATGATAGTTTTTCCATAAATTTTCCCATCCATCGGATATGTGATGCTTTTTTTCCACTACCGGCATATTTTGTAATACAGGTTTTTTACCTTCTTCACTATATAAGATATAATTACGCCTTTCGTCAATAATTGCCCAGGATATGGTTCCAAAACGCTTCAGAAAATGATCAGAAAACAGGGGCAGAACAAAATGATCGGGAGTACAGCGTGCTATATACCATTCCCCTGTTCCGCCGGCAGCCGGTTTAGAATCCGGCATTTTGGCAGGGGCAGGTTCCGGCGAAAAACGAAGCAGACCCCGCAGCCGGTCAAATTCATGCATTACCTTCCAGGCAGCATTCAGGACCAGTGCTGTATCAGGATCAAGCCTATCACTGCAGATGTGTTCTGCTTCCATCGGAGACCTTTGTTCTGCCTTTAACACTTTCTGTAAAAAACGCTGTATCGCTATTAAAGGAGGCTGTACAGGTTTATGTTCGGAATATCCATAATGCAGGGCATGCCATGTTTCGCCGCAGGCTTTGTTTGATTTATTTTGTAATTTTTCCAAAAGATCAAATATAGCTGAATATACACTTTCTTCTTTTTGATATTCTTCACTGTTATTTTCTTTGTTAAATAGTTCCATATAAGCGCTAAAAGTTAAAAAGCGGCAATTGAAGACCGTCATCGCCGTTTGTCAGTATACGCCGCAGCCGTTTTGGATTATCCAATATCCTTTTGCCGGACGGTATAGCTCCGCTGGACGGTACAGCTTCGCTGGACGGTACAGCCGTATCAAGAAAAACACCTCCTAGGGTAACAAAATACCGTGCCCGTTTAAATACCACTCCCAGCCTTCTTAGACCGTCAAAACTAATGATACGGGTACGGCGTATTTCCATGATCCTGCGGGCACTTTGCGCACCTATCCCTGGAACACGAAGCAGTTCTTCGTAGGAAGCCCGTTTTACTTCTACAGGAAATTGATCCAGATGCTGTAAAGCCCAGGCAGTTTTAGGGTCCAGAAATGGATCAAGAAAAGGCTGTTCTGTATTCAGGATTTCCTCTGCCTTAAAATGATAAAAACGCATAAGCCAATCTGCCTGGTACAAGCGGTGTTCCCGTACAAGAAGCTGCCTGGCAGAAATACCCAAGCTGCTTTCCCAGCTTATTTTGCCGGATTCTTCAAACAATTCGCCGTTTTTTCCTGGATCACTGCCGCTAATAAACGGAGGTAGTGTTCCAACCGGTGTATAGGCAGAATAATATACCCTGCGAAGAGAATATTTTTTATATAAAGCTCCGGATAAATTAATTATGGTATGATCATCTTCACCGCTGGCACCTACAACCAATTGGGTACTTTGACCTGCCGGAGCAAATACCGCAGCAGACTTTAATTTATGCCGCCTATCTTCTTCTATTTCTACTGCTGCATTTTTTATTTCGTTCATTGCGCCGAATATTTGTTTGCCGGTTTTTTGAGGAGCCAATTGTTCCAGGCTTTTTTCTGTTGGAAGCTCTATATTGGCGCTTAGTCTGTCTGCCCAAAGCCCGGCCTGTCGTATGACTTTTTCCCCGCAGCCAGGGATTACTTTTAAATGAATATAACCGTTAAATCCCGATTCAACACGGAGCTTTTTTACCACAGCAATAAGATTTTCCATTACAATATCCGGATCGGAAAATATCCCCGAAGATAAAAACAGCCCTTCAATATAATTACGGCGGTAAAATTCAACTGTTATTTTTACCAGCTCGTCTATGGTAAAAGAAGCGCGCGGAGTATCGGCAGAGGCCCGGTTTGCACAGTATATACAGTCAAATCTGCATGCATTGGAATATAGCACTTTTAACAGGCTGACACAGCGGCCGTCCGCTGTCCAGGAATGGCATACCCCTGCCGGTACTGTAGTCCCAAAACTACTGCCCTGCATTGCCGAACTGCCGCTTCCGCCGGATTTACCGGAACTTCCGCTGCCGGACGAAGCACATGAAGCATCGTATTTTGCTGCTCCGGCAAGTATACTGAGCTTTTCTCCCAAATCAAGCATAATACTACTATACAACAGTATAGGAATTAATGCAAGAGTTTTAAGCGGGTTTCCTTTTTTTAATAAAAAGCTATAGTAAAATATGAATACGTTCTTTACACCCTGGCCTTCTCTGGAAGCTTATGCCAAAATCCATAGCTCACAACAATTTCCCGGTCTTTTTTACTATGATTATAAGCCCCAAGCGGCTAGCAGCCCGGGCAAGCCGGCGATTATCCTTATTCACGGCCTTGGAGACGAGGCAGATACCTGGCGTCATATTATCCCCCTGTTGGGGGCGGCAGCTTATAGAAGTCTTGCCCCGGATTTACCGGGCTTTGGACGTTCTCCATGTACCGGATCTTCCAATATAAAACACCACAGTAATGCTATATTGGAATTGATGGAAAGTCTTTCTGGAACAACAAGCGAAGTAGTCCTTGTAGGAAGTTCCATGGGAGCGGTGACTGCGCAGGCAGCAGCTTTAAAATGCCAGAATAAGGCACCTAAAAAAAATATCATTATTAAAGCCCTTGTTCTTATTGGCGGTTGTATTCCCATAAAAGCATCTGTTTCTCCGCGCCTCCTGGCCATGACCCTCCCCTTTCTTGGCAGTAAATGGTATAGATCATACAGGAATAAACCACAGGCTGCCTGGGAATCGCTTTTTCCCTACTACAAAGACATTCACAGCCTTAGTAAAACAGATCAGGAATTTTTACAAGAGCGGGTAATGGACAGGGTAAAGTGTATCTCTCAGGAACGGGCCTACTTTTCTGCACTTAGAAGTTTACTCTTCCAGAATCTGCGCAGTAATTATTATATGCGTATTGGCAAATGGCCGGGTAAGGTATCCCTCATCTGGGGCAGTAACGATGTTTTGTTTCCACCGGCATCTACCGAATCGTTTATTAAGCTGCGTAAAGACACAAACACAGATTTTACCCTTATCTCCGGCGCAGGGCACCTTCCCCAGCAGGAAAAACCAGACGAAACAGCAAAAGTGATATTAAGCTTTTTACAAGGTTTATAAAACCAATAATTAGCGCTATACTACTATAATGATACTTGCATGCGGCGAAGCGCTGGTCGACATGGTGCCGGGAATTGAAGCGGAAAATCCGGATATGTATATCCCCTGTCCCGGCGGCAGTCCCTACAATACGGCAATTGCCCTTGGCCGTATTTTAGGAACAGAAAACGGTCTTTGCAGAACGGCATTTTTATCCCGGCTTTCCGTCGATTTTTTCGGCGAAGCTCTTGTCCGCTGCCTGGAAGACAATAATGTATCTGTAGAATTAATAACCCGATCGGAAGAAAACACCACATTGGCCTTTATAAAACTGGAAGAAGGAAAAGAACCGGCTTATATCTTTTATACAGAACGTACAGCAGATCGCTGCCTTGCTCCGGAGAATATTCCTGCCGTTCTGCCGGAAAACATAAACTGCATACTTTTTGGCTCCATATCCATGCTTATGGAACCATCTGCTTCGAGCATCGAAAATCTTATTTTAAGGGAAAGCAAGAGGGAAGAAATAGTTATTTCACTCGATCCCAATGTCAGGCCTATTATGATAAAAGATCATGCTGTATATCTTGACCGTTTTGAAAACTGGGTTCGTTCTTCTTCCATTGTAAAAATTTCTTCTGCAGATATAGACTTTATTTATCCCGGTTTGGGTATTAATGCAGCAGCGGAAAAACTCCTTGGTTTTGGTCCCCGCCTTGTTATAATTACGCTGGGAGCAGACGGAGCTATGGCAGTAATTAAAAGGGACGGAATTGTTAAATGTGTCGACTCCCCGGCCTATAAGCTAAATATTGCCGATACCATTGGCGCAGGGGATACATTTCATGGAGCATTTCTTGCCTGGCTGGAAAATAACAAAAGTATGTCCCGCAGCGCTCTTGCAGTATTACAAGAAAATGAAATTCGCCAGGCTTTAATCTTTGCCAATAAAGCAGCAGCCATTGTATGTTCCCGAAAGGGTGCAGATCCGCCTACTCTGGAGGAAATACAGGCCCTCTAGCCTTGCCGTATATACAGGGGCAGGGAAGCTATTTCCTTATCATCTATAAATAAAACAAAATTTACTACTCCGCTGTTATTAAAATGCAGGTTGGAAATTGTAAATACCAGGTGGGATACAGCGCTTGCATTTCCCGCTCCTTTTACATCTACAGTTCCTGTAACCGGTTCTATGTTTATCTCCCCGTTTAGGTCGCGGGCTTCTATGCGAAAATTATGGCTGGAAAACTCCCATAAATCAAAACGTATGCGAATTACTACCGAAAGCTGGGGATGTATGCAGGGAAAATTCCGGGAAATCAATGTATCAAAAGTACCCACTATGGTTAATTTTCCCCCGCTTTCCTGGGCAAAATCACAGAAGGTAAATAATTCGGCTTTCACTATTGGCTGGTATCCCCGGTGTTTGGCTCCAAGGTTTTGGATAATGGTGCTGTTTCTTCGGATTTGTACATTATTACGGTATTCCGTCCGGCTTTTTTGGCAAGATAAAGAGCCGAATCGGCATTATTTATTAATTTTTGAACATAATCCTTTTCTTTGGAATTTTCCGAAGTGCTTCCGGCAATGCCAAAACTTGCTGTAATCGAAATATGACTGCCTTTTAGAAGCACCGGTTTTTCTGAAAGGTTTTTCCGAAGTCTGTCTGCTACTCCCATACCTGTTTGTTCATCGGCACCGAAAAAGAAAAATACAAATTCCTCACCGCCATACCTGCCCATAAAATCATGCCTGCGCAGCCCTGCTTCGAGGATTTTGACTGCATGGCGCAGAGCTTCATCTCCTGCCAGGTGCCCGTGGTTTTCGTTAAAATCCTTAAAATAATCCAGATCCATCATAGCCACACAGCATGGCGTTGAACGATGCGCTGCATGAACCAATTCTACCCCTGCCAATTCAATAAACGATCTACGGCTTAAAATACCGGTTAAGGGATCATGGCTGGCCAGGAATTTAAAACGAGCTTCGCTATCCTTTAGGGTTTTTTCTTTGTCCTGCAGTTCTGCAAGGCTCCGGCTTAATCTTAGAACCATATTATTAAATGCTGTAGAAAATTCTCCCATAAAAACTACTTTTTGGGTAAAATCTCCTTTTTCGATCATTTGGACCTGCCAGATTAAATGGCGAAGGTGGGCCTGCAGAGCTTTTAATCCGCCGGGGATTATTCCCCTTACAGTAATGGGAAGAGAGAAATCCCCGGCAGAAAAAGCAGTAGTAATTTCCCGAATAGCTTTTAGTTCATCATGAATTTGCTTAAGCAGCGGTTCCTCGGCCAGTTCTTCGGACAATTCGGGACATCTTCCGTCACGCAGAAGTTTTCGGACGTGCTCAAGGTATTCTTTGGACCTATCCATTTATCTTAGGCTGTTTTCGCCTCAAAACGGCAGGTACGCTCACCGGTACACCAGCAGTCAATTTCTTTGACATCAAAACCTTTTCCGCTGAATGATTCCAAAATTCCTTTAATAAAGCCTTCGTCATATACACAAATTACATCGGAAGTATCGGGCATGCCCGAACAATCCAGATCTTCGGCAACAGTAAAGATAAAATGGGAATTATCATCTGTCACCGATTCTACCCGGAATATTCCAATTCCAAATTTACTAAAAGCTTCCTGAATTTTTGTAACAAGAGTAGTTAAATCCCTTGCATCGCTTAAGAATTTTTCATAAAATGCCTTACCGGCAATAACACCTGCATCGCGAAACATCTGGTCTGCTGTTTCGGTTCCGTATTTTTGTTCCAATACATCACGAAGGGTAAATTGAAACAGTCTGTATACTTCAATCCGTGTATTGGGGCCCAATCCAGGCCGGGCTGCTTCCATATCAATTCCAATAGTTTCGTCCCAACTAAATTGATATTTTCGCTGATTCTCCATAATACCTCCATTCCGCTTCTCTTGTTTGCTTATAAAGAAGTTAGATTTTTCTAATAAAAAGTATATACTATTAACTGCGATACTAGCAATACTAGCTTTTTTCCGGGGGGAAGTGTGGCAGATTTTGTCCATCTTCATGTTCATTCAGACAATTCCATTCAGGATGGTGCTGTTTCGGTTATGGCTCTGGCCGACCGGGCAGAAGAACTGGGTATGGAATACCTGGCATTAACCGATCATGGCAATATGTTCGGAGCTATGGAATTTATAAACGCTTGCAGAGAAACCATAGATCCTCAGGGAAAGCTGCAAAGCCGAAAAAACCCCCTTCGGCCAATTTTAGGCTGTGAAATGTATGTTTCTCCCGGTTCCCGGTTTAAAAAAACCGGATCCGAAGGAGAAAATAAATACTATCATTTGGTGCTTTTGGCTTCTAATTGGGAAGGCTATTGTAATCTGGTAAAGCTTTGTTCATTTGCCTATACGGAAGGGTTTTATTATCGTCCCCGTATCGACGATGAACTTTTAAACCGCTATCATGGGGGGCTTATTTCCCTTTCTGCCTGTGTATCCGGACAAATACCCCGGCTTATCCAGGCTGGAAAGATCGAAGAAGCAGAAAAAAAAGCCCTTTTTTACCGGGACTTGTTTGGAAGTGATTCGCAGGGTTATCCCAACTTTTATCTGGAAATCCAAAACCACGGCATTCCTGCCGGATCGCTGCGGGGAACAAATTTTTCGGAAAAAGAAGTTTACCAGGCTGTAATAGACATTTCACAGCGTACCGGAATACCCCTTGCCGCCACCAACGATATCCATTACTTAAGGCAGGAAGATGCTGTTGCTCATGATATTCTGCTCTGCATAGGCCAGCAAAAACCACGTACAGAAGAAAAGCGAAAAAAATATTCGGGAGACACCTATTATTTTACCAGCGCCCGGGAAATGGCCGATCTTTTTCCAGGTCAAATCCAGGCCCTGGAAAATACTGTTCATATTGCCCGGCGCTGTACCAATGAATTTATTCACATCAATAATAAAACCAGGCAGCTTGAATACCGCTTCCCCAAAGTAGATGTTGAAGAATTAGCCGGATATCTGCCGGACTTTGAAATCCCTGCGGACTATGAAAATGCCGACAGCTACCTCCGGCATTTATCGGAAATAGGCTTAAACAGACGCTATAGCGGCGAAAAAGAACAAGCCGAACAAGTAAATGCAAAAATAGAAGCTATTGCTAAATGGGAAGAAATCCAAAAACGGGTACAGTATGAACTTGATGTTATTATCCACATGGGATTCGGCGCATATTACCTAATAGTAGCGGATTTTATTAACTGGGCAAAAGACAGGGGCATAACTGTAGGGCCGGGCAGAGGTTCCGGTGCTGGTTCCATTGTAGCGTATATATTGCGCATTACAGACATTGATCCCCTTAAATACGGCCTTCTTTTTGAACGCTTCCTAAACCCTGAACGTATAAATATGCCGGATTTTGACATAGACTTCTGCAATGAAAGACGCGATGAAGTAATATCCTATGTAAGTGAAAAATACGGAAAAGAACGGGTTGCCCAAATAATAACGTTTGGAACTTTACGGGCAAGGGGAGTTATTAAGGATGTTGCCAGGACACTGTCGATTAGTATTCCGGAATCGGAAGCTATTTCCAAACTAATTCCCTTTGGTCCGGATGTAACACTGGCAAGCGCATTTGCCGAAGAACCAAAACTTTTGGAACTGGAAGCAGACCCCCGATATACAGAATTATTCAGCCTGGCACGAAAACTTGAAGGCCTTAAACGCCACTGCAGTATTCATGCTGCAGGACTGGTTATTGGCAAGGGAGATTTAAGCGACTATGTTCCGCTCTATAGGGATCCAAAAACCGAAATTATTGCTACTCAGTATTCGATGAACTTCCTGGAAGACTGCGGCCTGGTAAAAATGGATATTCTTGGTTTAAAAACCCTGGATCTATTGCACAATGCAGAAAAATTAATACAGCGGAAAGGATCCGATTATGCGGATTTCAGCATTTCTGCCATAGATGAACATGATCAAGCTGTCTTTGCAATGCTGGGAGAAGGAAGAAGTTTTGGGATATTCCAGCTTGAATCGGATGGCATGCAAAATGTTCTGCGCCAGGCCAAACCGGGAAAAATTGAAGACCTTATTGCCATTGTGGCATTGTACCGTCCCGGTCCCATGTCAAATATTCCCCAATTTATTGAATCAAAAAACGGCAAAAGAAAAATCACATATCCCCATCCCAGCCTGGAAGAAGTACTAAAGGAAACATACGGGGTTATCGTATACCAGGAACAGGTAATGCAGGTTGCCCGGATCATTGCAGGGTATTCCATGGGACAGGCAGACCTTCTGCGCAGGGCAATGGGAAAGAAAAAAAGGGAAATAATAAAAAAGGAAAAAATAAATTTTATTGCCGGGGCTGCCAGGCAGGGCTTTACCGAAGCCGAAGCAGGTGTTATTTATGATATTTTGGTTCCCTTTGGAGATTATGGCTTTAATAAAAGTCATGCTGCAGCATACGCTATACTTGCATACAGAACAGCATATCTTAAAGTACATTTTCCGGCAGAATTTATGGCAGCAATCCTTTCCAACGAAATCAAAAATCCCGATAAACTATCGGAAAGCATAAACGAAGCACGAAAAATGGGTTTTGCAATTGACCCTCCCAATATCAACAAGTCAGATAAAATATTTATCGTTGCAGAAGAAAGCATCGTTTTTGGTTTTTTGGGAATTCACGGAATTGGCTCGGGGCCGGCAGACGAGATTATTGAAAAAAGAAACGACGGACCTTATACAGGCTTTATGGACTTTCTTGAACGGGTTACCTTGCAGACAAATCAGCAAAACCAGAATATTGTAAGCCGCAAGGTAATAGAACTTTTAATAAAAACCGGCGCATTCGACAGCTTTGGCATTAACCGCCCTACCCTGCTTGAAAATATGGAATCAGCCATTGAATATGTCCAAAAAAGAAAAAACGAAGGCAAGTTCGGTCAGGTAAATCTTTTTGAAGATGCCGGCGAACAAGCCTTTCCCGATTTTGAACTTATCCCGAAGCCCGAAATGGACAGGGCAGAACAGCTTAGTATAGAAAAAGAACTAATTGGCTTTTATTTTTCCGGACATCCTCTGGACATTTACAAGGAACAATGGAAGCAATATGTTACATTAGATCTGTCCGATCAGGATAATATAATACCGGGAAATTATACACTTATTGGTATTTTAAAATCCATAAAATCCCATACCGATAAAACAGGCAGAATTATGGCTTTTGGAAGTCTGGAAGATTACAGGGGAGAAATAGATCTGGCCTTTTTCGGAGAAATCTGGGCGGCATACCGTGAAAAAATAAAAGAAGAAGACATTATTGCCGTTAGGGGCAGAATAGACCAGCGGCGGGGCAAGTTTAGCCTCCAGGTAAACGCCGCATTAAACTCTGCAGAACTAAAAGAAGGAAAAATACCGGAACTTTCCGCTAAACCGGTAAATCAATATACTGGTAATATTGAGGCTTTGGACAAGTACAAGGAAGTATGGGAACAAAATACAGGCCTGGATCTGTCTTCCATAACATCGAATAGTCAAAATGAATTAAATAATCAAAAAAATACACAAAAAAATACAATAGGGGAAAGTTGTGTTTTGGTTGGAATTTTAAATAGTCTTCGTACTCATATAATAAAAAACACCCAAAAAGAAATGGCTTTTGGAACTCTGGAAGATTACCGGGGGAATTTAGACTTAGTATTTTTTGAACGCTGCTGGGAACTTAATAAAGATAAACTAATCGAAAACACCTGCATTGCAGTTAAAGGAAAACTAGATCTGTCCAGAAGCAAACCATGTTTTCAGGTTAGTTCCCTTTTGGATTTGGGAAAAATGCGGCGTGCTGTAAAAAACACAACACAGGTTTCCCAAAACATTCCGGACAGACAGACAAACGGTGTTATTGCGGCAGAAACTGCTGTATTACAGGAAGTGCATATACGGCTCCACAATAGCGCCGCTCAAAATGAACAGGAACTCCTTCCCCTGCGGGATTTCTTAATTGACAATCCCGGCCCTGCGCCGGTATTTATTCATATACAAACAAAAATAATTCAAGCCGCTGTAAACATAACATTAAACAACGAACAGCTTGCTGTTTTGCAAAATAATCCAATTGTAGCGGAAGTGTGGGTAGCCTAATGAGTTATATAATCAGCGTAGTTGCTGGAATAGTGAATGTTTACATAATCCTTATTTTTATCCGTATCATCCTTACATGGTTTCCCGGAGCAAGTTTTGGAAAGCCCTATATTATCCTATGCAGCATCTGCGATCCTTATCTTAACTGGTTCCGCCGTTTCCGCCTTTTTCCGAACAGTCCCATAAGCTTTACCCCGCTGCTTGCCATAGGAGTTCTTTCCATCATACACAGAATACTGCTTTCCTGGGGAACACTTGGAAGGATCAGCATTACTGTTGTATTGGTAATGATCCTAAATGCCTTATGGTCCATTATTTCCTGGATACTGGGATTTTTTGTCATAATCCTTATCCTTAGAATGATCGCCTTTATATTTAATTCCAATATTTATTCCCCGTTCTGGCGTCTGGTCGATTTTATTGCACAGCCCTTAATGTACAATATCAGCCGGATTTTCTTTCCAAACCGTATTGTCTCTTATCTTTTTAGAATTGTTTTTTGTATAGTGGTACTCTTGCTTTTGGGAACCGTAATCTGGTTTATTGTACAGATTGGTTCGGGACTCTTAATGCGTCTGCCTTTATAATAACAATGTTTGTAAGAGAATTAAGGTATCCGTTAAGTCAATTACGGGGAATAGGCCCCGCAATACAAAAAAACCTAAACAATGCAGGAATACAAACCATAAGATCCCTTTTAACCTATTATCCCAGAGACTGGGAAGACAGAAGCCGCAATGTACCACTAAAAGACTGGACCCGGGGACCGGTAAACACCACAGTAAAAGTAATAGCCCACGACTGGTTCGGCTTTGGTGCGATGAAAACACTAAAAATTCATATAGAAGATACAAGTGCCAGAGCAGTATTGGTTTGTTTTAACCGCTCATTTCTGCAAAAGCAGCTTCCTGTAGGAAAGGAGATCTGCATATGGGGCAGATTTTATTATAAGTTCGGAGAGCTTCAATCAACATCATTCGAAACAGAAAGTACTGCCGCACACAAGGCAGCAATACTCCCCGTTTATCCGCTTACAAAAGACCTAAGCCAAAACCTGCTGCGCCGTCTAATGCAGCAAGCATTGGAACAATACGGCACAAAACTGGAAGACGAAATACCCAGCAGCCTTATACAACAGGAAAAACTCCTTACAAAAGCCCAGGCAATAAAGGCCATACATTTCCCTATTTCCATGGAACAATTATATAAAGCAAAAAATACCTTGATATACGAAGAACTCTTTTATTTGGAAATAATGGTAGGGCAGCGCTCTTTGGAACGCAAGAGGGGGGAAGTCTCCCCCCTGCCTACATCCGCTTTGCGTATTCCGGCACCCCCCTCTTCGGGGGATAAACCCCCGCCCGCTTTGTCGGCTTTGCAAAGCCGTTTAATTGAACGGCTCCCCTTTGCTCTTACCTCCGGTCAGAAAAAGTCCATAGAAGAAATAAATGCCGATATGGACAGCCCCTGGCCCCTTGCCCGCCTGCTACAGGGAGATGTAGGTTCCGGCAAAACCCTGGTAGCCTTTCTTGCTGCGTTAAAAGCGGTAGATCAAGGAGGCCAGGCTGCCATTATGGCCCCCACCGAACTATTGGCCCGCCAGCATGCAGATAATGCCGGACGGCTTCTGGAACCCCTGGGGGTGCGGCCGGCCTACCTTACAGGAAATGTAAAGTATTCGGGCAGAATACAGCTTTTAAAAAACCTGACAGGCGGCAAAATCGACATAGTAATAGGAACCCATGCACTTTTTTCCAAAGATGTGGTCTATTCGAATTTACGCCTGGTGATCATTGACGAACAGCACCGTTTTGGCGTAACACAGCGTCAGGCAATCGTAAATAAAGGTTTGGCTTCCCTGGAAAATCCCGGCATACCCGATTTGCTTATGATGAGCGCTACTCCCATACCCCGTACCCTTGCCCTAACCGTTTTTGGCGATATGGATGTTTCTGTAATTAGCGATATGCCGCCGGGACGCAAACCCGTTAAAACCCATCTAGCCAAAGAATCCAATGCAGAAAAGGTTTATGATTTTGTACACAAGGAACTGGAAAAAGGCCGCCAGGCATACTTTGTATTCCCGCTTATTGGGGACGACGGAGAAATAGACACCGGCAGCAGTACAGAAGAAGGTTCAGCTTCGCTGGACGGTACAGCCCTAAAAGATGCAGTATCCATGGCCGAAAAACTAAACAAAGCTATTTTTCCCAAATATACAACTGCCCTTATTCATTCAAAAATCGATGAAGAAGAAAAACGTAAAACCATGGAAGATTTTCGTGCCGGAAAAATCAGCATCCTTGCAGCCACCAGCGTAGTAGAAGTAGGAGTAGATGTACCCAATGCCTCCTGTATGGTAATACACCATGCAGAACGATTTGGCTTATCCGCCCTGCACCAGCTAAGGGGCCGGGTAGGCCGGGGTGAGGATCAGGCCTATTGTTTTTTAATCTATTCGGATCAGGAAATCCCCCCCGGCATAAACCCAGAAGAGCTAAGCGAAGAAGAACGAAGCCGCGAAGGCAAGCGGCTTATGGTAATGCTGGAAAACTCCGATGGATTTGTCATTGCAGAAAAAGACCTTGTTTTCCGCGGTCCCGGTCAAATAGCCGGTCTTGAGCAATCCGGCTATCTAAAACTCGGCATAGCAGACCCTGTCCGTGATTCAGAAGTCCTGCTCCGTGCCCGCTCCCATGCCTTTGCCATACTGGAAACAGACTCCGGACTCCTCCTCCCCGAACACCGCTGCATAAACGAAGTACTGGAACGCGCAGCACCCTTTGCAGAAGTTGGACTGTAGGGAAATATTAATAAATTTACTTGAACAATATTTGATTTATTGCTATGATAGGCACACTAATAAACATATTTAATATGAGTTTCTGTAATTTTTAGACGGTCGTCTAGATGTTGCGGTAAGTATTGCAGCGAATACTGCAACAAATTCAACTGATAAGGAGCTTTTGGAATGAAAAGATTTTTAGGTTTTATGTTGTTTGCCCTATTATTGGGCGGCATGGTCTGGGGGCAAGTACCTACTCCATTAAACCCGCCATTGGGGGATTATTCGACATTGACAGATCGTTCTCCCCTTGATTTTGCCTTTGGCCGCGGTTACTTTGTTTGGAATAATGGCAGTGGTGATCCTGTATCATTTGAACCAGATGGTTTTAATGCAGTACCTACCATTTCAACCGAGGCACGATACAGCGCGGGTATCTTTGGTTCGGATATTGACAGCTATATTAGTGTTACCGACTATGATGCAGAAATCGGAACCTTCTTTTTCCTCGGTGCATTTCCATCTGTCCCTTCATTTATTGGTTTTGATACACCTACAGTGGATCCCGGTGTAAATGAGACGCTCATTATAACTGATAGGGAAGATGGTTTAGTTATAAGCGCCGGTTTTGCCCGTAGTTTTAACAATTTTTACCTGGGGCTTTATTATGGAGGTTCTTTTATAGAACATGCTGAAGGTTATGATGATGGTGAATCCAAACTTCTTAACAATAATACTTATGAATCGCAATGGAGAAACAACCTTGCAGTACTTGTGGGGCTTGAAAATCTTGGAGCTTTCCGTTTGGACCTTATTATAAATACCGACACCGATAGAACCAGGACAAATAGCGATAACATGACCCTGGAAAGATATTATGCTCCAACTGTTGCATTAAGCTGGGGCGGTCTTCCCCTTTTTGGCTTTAATCCTTTTGTTACCATAGGATATAAGTTCCCGCACAAAGGAGAATGGGGTGATTATGATGCTGAAGAAAAATATATAAGCGCTACCGAAAAAATAAACGGCAGCTTTGGACTGCAATTTGGAGCATCCTACGATCTCAGTGAAAGTTCGTCAGTTTCTGCAGCCGTTGGTTTTAGAACCAGGTCTGGCAGGAATCTCTCGG
>Ga0099364_10007464_pt1 | contig 15603 bp, 10 predicted proteins | sample TergutTh196P3_FD_73070 | JGI IMG/M metagenome (GOLD analysis project Ga0099364, IMG submission 73070) | Microcerotermes parvus P3 segment gut microbial communities from Pointe-Noire, Republic of the Congo - Th196 P3 | ecosystem: Host-associated > Arthropoda: Insects > Digestive system > Gut ...
GGGCTAGCTCCGGTGCAGGGAGCTGTGGCGTCGACGCAGGCGGTTGCGAAGGTGATGTTACCGGTGCCGGAGCCTATGGGGACGACGTCACCGTAGGTATTAGTGCCCCCGCCAGCATAAGCAAGATTGTCTATCATCCAGCATTTGTTGTCGAGCATCTTCTTGATGCGGTATTGGTTGCCATCACGAGCGTCAGTCCAATTCTGCGCAAGACCTAATGGCATAGCTTCACATGCGGTTGAAGAGAACTCTTGCATGATGCCCTTTACGGCTCCATCGTAAGTAACGGTGCGGTTGCTGTTGCTTGCGCCGAGACTGTTAGTGAGAACTACGGGATTGACGGAGCCGTTGGTTTGGGGAGGGAGGACGCAGGATGCAGATGTAGAGCTAATGCTTTTGAATGAGAGACAAGGTGTACCGCCTACGGTGATGCTAGTTGCTCCGCCTAAATCTGTGCCTGTAATATATATGTCGCCAGTGTTCCAGTTGGTAGTGGGGGAGATACGGGTGATGATGGGCATAGGAGGAACGAAGTTGGCCGTGGCGGTGAAGACTACAGTATTTAGGTATGTTCCCGAAGTGACCGTGCTGTCAAGGTTAGCGGCGAAGGTCACTTTCGTGCTACTGTCTTGTCCGGGGGCATTGGTCTCGGCGATTGTGTTTGGAGTAGATAGCGGGGGGATGGCGGAAAAGGTCGTCGGCGAAGTCGCGAGTGAGTAGCCCCATCTGTTCGTCGCCAGCGCGGCGGGGGAGACTTGAGTCGCCGTTGTCGACGGGACAGTGTCTGACAGGGTTTGGTGAGCTAGGAAGGTGTCGTTGGTTTCTGTATTCATGAGTAGAGTATAGCCGGTTTGGTTATTGGTCGAGACCAACACAGTCAGGTCGTTCATCGCCAGCGTACCCGTCGGCGTCGGCACGATAGGAATGCTCAGAGAGGGAGAAGTCGTTATAGCTAACATTGCCCCGACTGTCACCGTAACGTCCGTCCCTCCGTCTTCGGCGGAACTATGCCCCAGAGAAAAGAACAGGCTCCCCGATAGGAGAGCCAAGAGGAACGAAAACAGGATCAAGCCGGATAGGGTTAGTAGCGTGTGCGTCTGTTTTTGCTGCGCGATATTAAACTTCCTCATGATACTCATAGTGTAGCATGAGCGGGATAGGAGGGCAATGGGTTTGGCTTATTCCTGCTGCGCTGTGACTTGGGGATACACCTCTTTTTCCGCACAAGACAGGGGGGAAGGACCCAAAGAACCCAGCTCTAAAGCACGCAACGTACGGCGCGGCCGCCGTACTTGACGTTGAAGCCCGTGCCCGGATCGACGGTCGTGGCGAGGACGAGCAGACTCGAGGCGTTCGAGGACGAGTTTAGGGACGACGACCAATAGTTGCCGTACGTGGACTGGACGGTCAGGCCGCTAGTCGGGTTGAAGCCGCCTGAACCGATAACGCTAAAGGAACCGGCTGGATGCCAGTTTTCGCGGAAGCCAGAGTCGGTAGAAGTGCTTGGAGTGGGGTTAAAAGCGCCAGAGTTCATAGAAGCGTTAAGTATGGCGAACTCGTTGAGAGTGTTGTCTGAAGAGCCTACTTGAGCAACGGGGAGACGCCAGCCGGTAGGGCAGATAGAGGTGCCGCCGGAGCCCTTTGACTCGCCGCCTTGTCCGCCGCTAGCATCAGAGATGCCGATGACGCCGGTGGTAGTGTGGCCTGGGCCGGAAGTAGAGTTAGACGCGGATGAGCAGGTGGGGGTAGTGCCGGAGTCAAGGCCGATGGCGGCGCACCAGTTATATAGGTAGGAGAGACATTCGCTTTGCATGGGAGCTGTGCCCACAAGAGAATTGGTACATTGTGTGCCGCTGGATAGAGTCGCTGTAGTGTCGTGGATGGTGTTGCCATTCCTATCTGTGAGGTCACCGCCAGTGTAGTTATTTGTGGTCATATAGCGCTGGGTGGTGCCGGTGTTCCACGGAGAGGTGGAGGTGGCATTGGCGAAAGTGATGTTACCAGTGCCGGAGCCGATGGGGACTACATCGCCGTAGGTGTCGGTGCCGCCGCCAGCATAGGCTAGGTTGTCTATCATCCAGCATTTGTTGTCGAGCATTTTTTTGATGCGGTACTGATTGCCGTCGCGGGCGTCGGTCCAGTTTTGGGCGAGGCCGACGGGCATGGCGGAGCAGGTGGTAGATGTAAAGGTTTGCATGATGCCTTTGTTTGTACCGTCGTAGGTGACAGTGCGGTTGCTGTTGCTGGTGCCGAGAGTGTTAGTGAGAACTACGGGATTGACAGAGCCGTTGGTTTGGGGAGGCAGGACGCAGGAGGCTTGAGTAGAGCTAATACTTTTGAATGAGAGACAAGGTGTACCGCCTACGGTAATGCTGGTAGCGCTACCTATGTCTGTGCCCGTAATATATATGTCGCCAGTGTTCCAGTTGGTGGTGGGAGAGATTCTGGTGATGATGGGCATAGGCGGCACATAATTAGCCGTAGCCGTAAAGACCATAGTGTTTAGATAAGTACCGGCGGATGTGGTGCTATCTATATTAGCTCCAAAAGTAACGCCAGTCGCACTGTTTTGTCCGGGAGCAGTGGTAGAAGCGATGGTGTCCGGAGCAGATAGCGCGGGGATAGCAGAAAAGGTAGATGGTGAAGCCGCGAGTGAGTAGCCCCATGTGTTTACGCCTAGAGCAGCAGGAGTGGCGAAAGGCGCTACTGTTGACGGTATGGCATCCGGCATCGTGATATGGGCGAGGTCAGTATCATCAGTTTCGCTGTTCATGGTCAGGGTATAGCCGGTTTGGTTGTTGGTGGAGACTGTTACCGTCAGATCGTTCATAGCCAATGTGCCGGAGGGCGTAGGCATGATGGGGATGGAAAGGTTGCTTGTATTTGTTGCGATAGCCATCATTGCGTCTACTTCCACAGAGATGTCGGACGATACGCTGTCGGCAGAGCTTTCACCGAGGCTAAAGAATAGGCTCCCGGATACGAGAGCCAAGAGGAATGTGGCGAGGAGTACGCCAGACAAAACGATTAGCGTTTGTTTGTTTTTTGGCGTGATACTAAGCTTTCTCATGATACTCCAAGTGTAGCATGAGCGGAATGTGAGCGCAACAATGTAATTATTACAACACTTTCCCCGTGCCGCCTCTAATCGCTTGTTTTTCTCTAATAGCCTTGTCTAGCCGCCTACAAACCAGTTTGGCGCACTTCTTCCTCGTCTTCTCATTATGTGGGATAAAAGGGACATGCCCATAGGGGCAAATTGTTCTTTACAGAGGAGGAGTTACCGTGTCTCAACGCATTGTCAGTATATACATCGATCCGCCTACCGCCGTCTATTTGAGCTATTGCTATAACATGGACGTAAGGAAAGTACGCCACCGCCGCCCGCTCGCTGAACTGATTGGCCCCGCAATGCTGGATGACTATCGTCTTGCGTTCAGGGAGCCCCCCGGTCAATTTGCGCAGGCCACCATCGAAAAGGCGGCAGGCCGGAGCATCCCGTGCATTTTATGGCGCATCCCGAGATCATACGAAGCCGAGCTGGCCCGGATTTATTCAGGCATTTACCACAGAATAGAACTGGAGGTCGAGTTCAAGCGAAAAGCCATACAGTGTTTCACCTATGCAGTGAGCGAAAGCTACCCCCTCGGACTGCCGCACAGGGATTACCTTGAGGAGCTCATCATGAGGTACACCGCATTAAAGTTTAGCCTCGAGCCGATCCTACAGGCTTGCGAGGATTCGGCAAATGCGCTCGAAGAAGCACATAACTCCGGGGCGCACTAAATCTCCAAGAACGGCAAAACCCATGCCCCCGCTCAGTACGAGCGGGGGTTAAACATAAGCGAACCTATGGCTCATTATCCGCTCGGAGGCGTGTCGTTCGGCGGGCTGTCTTGCCAGCCGTCGTCCGCATTTGGCGGATGAGGCTCTTCTCTACTTGCGGCGCCCCAAGATGGGTCGCCCTGCCTGTTCCCGTCCGTGGTATACAGGTATCCGTCAGCTCCGCGGGTAAGAATGCTGACGTCGCTCGGCATAATATCTTCCATAAACGGATTGAGACTGCCGTTGACGAGCTCCAACCATTGATCCACGTATAGTGTGACGTAGTTATTTCCCCCTACAAAATCTCTATAATTCCCCGGTGCTATGGAAAAACTAATATCGTCAGCGTCCAGTTTCAAAAACTCCGTGCCAAACCAGATGAGGCTGCTCATATCAATATTGGTCATAACGTTTCTCAAAAACACTTCGGCAAGGTTCGGAACATTTATAGTGTATCTCTCCTCAAGTATTTGCTGCGCGGCGGAGAGCAGAAAACTCTGCTGTGTCGCAATCCTGCCTATATCGGAGTCAAAGTAGCCTCTAAACATTACGACATCCAATGCCTGACTGCCGTTCAGATGCTGCATCCCTCGCGTATAACTGTCCCCAATATTGACAGGCACATTGAAGTCAACGCCGCCAATCGCGTCGACTAGCCCTACAAATGCGCGCATGTCCACAAGAAACCAATAATCGACCTCATAACCCAAAACATCAGCGAATGCATCGACCGTCGCGTCCATGCCCGCAGGCAAATCTTCATGACCCAAGCCATGTCTCGCACGCATGTTCGCATATATTGAGTTGGCCTTTTTTGCGCCGCCCCAACTGACATTTACAAGAGTGTCGCGCGGAATGCTTGCGACGTCGAGCGTACTGTTGCCTGTGTCAAACGTAGCGGTCATGATAACGTCGGTGAGGCCTCCCTCTTCAAGACCGAGGATCAGGAATGTGTGTTTTGAGCTATTTCTGACGTTTGCGGATGGAATAGGCGGTATCGGCGGTCTTTCCGGCATTAGTGCCGTATTGTCCGGCCCTAACGACACGGTGAGTTCTATGTTTATTTTACTTCCGGGAAGCGGCGCGGCAATTTCTCGCCCCGCTACGGGATGCTGAGATACAATCATACCTTCTTCAATCTCGTCGCTGTGCAAATAAGTTGGTCTGAAATGAAATATCTCCGCATGCTCCTCATCCTCAACAATTTCGGCGTAGGCACGGTTGACAAAATTTGGTATCGTCACTAATGTGCCATCACTTGCCTGAAAGAAATCACTTAATAAGTAGTGCCAAAAGAGAATGCCAATCCACCATGAATCATCAGTTTGAAGAACAAGAAGCTCGATGTCATTTATTTCACCCATAGCTTTTCCGTCTACTGAAGCGGTTGCTTGTACCAAGTATCCATCGGAAACAATGTGATTATCAGGCAAATCTAACTCATTTAGCCGCTCGATTGAAAAATCACTAGTCAAATTAAACTCATTTATCAGTAGGAGTGCGAAGTTCAGTGCGTAATTTATTTGTTCCAAATGGCTGCTGCTAATTTGCACAGATTCAATTATTTCAAAGGTGACGGTGGATTCGCCGTATCCCTCAGACATCCATCCTAGTAGTTCTTCTTCCATTCGATTTTTATCGATATCGGGAAAGCTAAAGCCCGAAATCGGGGGCGTACATATGCGGAACAGTGCGTCTATGTCGCCGTCATTCAAACTTCGGAAAAATGTGTCAATTGCATCTTCATAGGGAGCTCTGTCTGTAGAAGTGGATGCAGGGTCGGTCGGCGGAGGTGCAGGACGTGATATTTGCGGATCGGGCGGCGATATTGCGTACCCGACGAAAGCGACATAAATCAGCCATGCGACACTCAACGCGCACCCGATTATAGGCAACACGAGTGAGGTAGCCGACCCTTTCTTTGGGCCTCCGAATCTTTTTGCCCTTGATGAAGCTACACCCGCGAGTATTATGCCTACTATAGCGATGACAACAGCCGCAACAAGAGAATATCCTAAAAGGCTTAAATCCGCGGTATTGCTGAACCGTATTGAGCCATCACCCATCATTTGCCCCGTCGAGAAAGTCACTATGACGGATGCGACAAACAAAATGATAGAAGCAATACCCATCACCAAAGAGGCTATAGCCAGTTTTGACTTGACAATAGGCTGCGGAGCGGTGATTTGACTAATAACGTCATATTGCCCTTGCGGTTGCGGCGGCGGGATTGCGGCCTGCTTCTCCCCGCAATATGCGCAAAACGCGCTGTCGTCCGGCACTTGCTTCCCGCATTTTATGCAATACATCACACTTCCCACTTTCCATTTTCTTATAAATCAGCATAGATATTGAGGTATTCTATGTATTTTTGCCTGTCTCGCGTCAAGGCGCAACATAAGGCTTGGCCGTGTCTATGGATATATTATCCCCGGAAATTGAGATGGAAATGTCTAAGACGGCGCAAATGTCTCGCATAGCGTCAAAACTGGGGAATGCCACAGTATGCGAATTGATGAACACCGCTTGGTAATACTTATGCACCCCTCCGGCGCCAAAGAATAAATCGCCGCGCATCGGCATGTTCCCTGGGCTAAGGCTAAGCTCCGGCTTGCTCCAAGCTGTTTCGTGTTTCAGGCCGGGGATGTAGCTAATAAATCTACCTGAATAGCCATGCGGAAGCGTCACAAAGCATTTGCCGAGAGACTTAGAGTGGGAAGACAGAGCCACGGCGAAACCGTTGAGGTCAAAATAGGGTTGACCGTCCGAGATTAGGGTCATGAAGTCCGTAGCCCTTTGTCCATCGATAGTCAGGGTGTAGTTGCCAAGCGTGGCAAATGTTGAACTGCTTCTTAAGATGGGCATTGAGGGGTCTAAGGTGATGCGTCTAATAGCACGGGTTAGGTTCTCGAGACTAGTGTCGAAGTGCATTTCGGGATTCCTACTTGTATCCCCCCCAGTTGGATCAACGATGCGCCAATAGCCGTTTACGAAAGCGACGACAAAGGCGTGATTGGTCGGCTGTATAAACGCCTCTGGAAGAGAAAGGGAGTTGGCGGAAACGTGGGCCTCATTAATTCGCGCCGAAACTATGGCTGCGGGGATACCTTGAGCATAGAGGAGGGCTTGTGTGAGGCGGCTGTAGTCGGTACAGTCCCCATAGCCGTTTTTCAGGACTTCACTGGCACTAGCTGTTCCGTCTAAATCGACATACGTCATATGAGCAATAACAAAGTCATAGGTCGCGCGGAGTTTGTCATAGTCGGTGCGGGCGCTGCGGGATATTTCCCGAGCTGCGGCTTGGATGTTCTCCGCCCCAAAGTCGATGGTCGAGTTCTCCTTGATGTATGTCTTAATTACATCTGGGTCGGTCGGGAGGAAGGAGAGGATGTAGCGGTTAATCTCTAGGGGCGTTAGCTTTTGGTTGAGGCTGGTGACGTTGGGGCGGACAAGGCCGGGGAGGGGCGGCGCGGGAAGAGGGGGAGGCGGGGGCTCGGGAGCGTTGGGTCGGCCAGAGAAGCGCCAGAGCAGGGCGGCAACTTCTGCGCGGGAGACGGGGGCTCTAGGGTTAAAGCTGCCGTCCGCGTAGCCGCCGATGATGCCGGCAATTTGGAGCTTGGCGACATGGGGCGCAGCGTAACCCGTGATGGAGTCTGCGTCGGTGAACTGTCTGGGGGAATTGACTGTTGGCAGGACGATGCCGTACTTGTCTATGAAGCGACCGAACATGGTGGCGATGTCTTGGCGGGTGATGGAGCCTTCGGGGTCGAAGGTCGTGGGGCTAGTGCCGCCTACTATGTCGTGGTCGCGGGCCCAGCGGATGTAGGGGGCGTAGACTTCGGTCGGGGAGACGTCGATGAAGCCGGTTTCGGCGTAGCTCATGGCTTCGATGCCTAAAACTTGGGCGAGGCCGAGGACGACGCCGGCGCGGGTCATGGGGGAGCTGGGGTCGAACCTATTACCGACTGAGAGGAGGGTAATTCCCTCTTTGGCTAGGCCGTCGATGTACCAATGGGCCCAGTGCCGCTCGGGGACATCCGTATATATTACTGGATTGTCCGGAGGGACTGGGGGCATTATTTGGACAGGCGATGCTTCTGCTAGGGCTAGGGGGGTAATCGATAGGATTAGGAGAAGGCATAAGATAACGGAGAGAAGACGTTTCATGGGGATGCACCTCTTTAAAATTCCTTTAATATAGAAAATATAACACAAACAAAAGCCTAGAACTTCAAGTCGCCATAGTGTATGACAAAGCACGTTCCTCCACGAAACGAAGCGACGTACAATTGTGTAGTAATCGTCGTCCTATAGCCGCTGCTGTATACATTTGCTTCAATATCAAACCTGTAGATGGTTTGAACTAGGGGAGACCCGCTACTAAAAAGCTCTTCCATGCTTGCATTTGCAAACCTATCATTATACCTAAAGTATTCAAAATCATCTAAACCCTGATATACCCTGCGATGCTCTTCTCCCGAGACTACGCTCTTACCTATTATCTCAAGTGTGTTTATGTTGGCAAAACCATCACCTATCAATCAACGATCGAGTAGTAATTGTACAGCAACTGCGCGGCTTCGGCACGGGACAAGGTATTTTGCGGGTTATACCGACCGTTGTTGTCGCCGCTCACAAGTCCCCATGAATACGCACTTATTACGGCGTCTCTATATCTCGCCGGAACGCTTTCGAGGTCAGTCGGCGCTTTGTCGACGCGGTTTTTTGCCCATCTTGGATTGTACTTCTCTATATAGCGCGTGAGGATTTGCGCCGCCTGCGCCCTCGTGATCTGCGAAGTGGGTTCAAAATCATCTGAATCCAGTATAACGCCGTCAAGTCTCGCCCGTTCAATATATGCGGAGTACCATGTGCCGGAGCCTGACAATCTGCCGTACTGAGTACGCATAAGCATTGTGACGAGTTGTGCCACAGTCAGCGTGCCCTGCGGGTCATAGCGGTTGCCGCCCACGCCTTCGATGATGCCAACGGTCGCCGCTGAGGTGATCGCCCTGTTATACCAAGCGCTTGGAGCCACATCAATGAATCCGGTTTCCGCTGTGCTGCCGGGCATTAATTCAACCGCAATCGCCGGCATGACCGGGAGCAAAAGCTCCGTACCGTCGTCGTGGTATTCAATTATATTGCCGTGAACCGCTCCCGTTATATCTACAGCATCTGCAATTTCCACGGTTACGCCGTTATTTGACGGCAAGAGGTTAATTGTGTATGCTTCACCGTCTTCTGATATAGCTAATCTAACTGGTGCATCGCCCTGCACTACTACAGTATAGTCCCCTATAGGCAACCAATATGCCGTAAAGTGCGTCTCTCCAATCCCATTTGCAGGCATTGGCTCGATTTTCTGAGCGCCTTCGAGGTTTTCTACAGATTGCCCTGTCGCAGTCAAAATCTGTGCTGCCTGCTTATCAACCGAGATATGCATAAATCCGCGAGGTACGGATGACTCGCCATCGAGAACTTGCTGCAGCCTGATAAATCCAAGCCTGTTAATAGGGGGTATACCATAATTGCTGGAAAACGATCCGCTACCATGAATCGTAAAGTATATGTCTTCCCTGCCCGGTCTATTATTATCGTATACATAGATGCGCGTATCGTAGCCAGAGCGTTCAATTTTCCATGGCACAACAGCGTGGGTGTAGTTTTGCGCGTCAATGTACAAAATTATTGGATTTGTTCTGTTGTCAGCGAAGTTCTCGGCGGCGGAAATAAGCGCATTTCTATCGAAATTTACAGATGGCACGCCCCGTAGATACCATGAAATCTGCGCCCTCTCAATCAGTTGCGTGACCGGATGTGTAGTTGAACGCGGCGCAGGAATATCGTAAACCCTGCTAAATCCATAATTTGAAATGTTTAGATTATTATTATAAAACTTCGTAGATGTTACCGAAAAGCCAAAGCAACTTCCGCCCCAAGCCGAGCGTCCGAACTGATTATAATATGCAGCGCCAGTTGCTTGTCCGTATACCTCAATCCAACGTTGTTCGGGTATGACATATCTGCCTTGGTATCCAAAGCTGGATGCCGAGTTAACGAAAGAGTATCCATCTACTGTAGGTCTGAACATAGCGCGTGTGTTTTGCGCGATAACGGTTATATTGAAAGTCTGCGTATAGTTGCTGCTGGCTGTGGAACCGTTGATGATGGTCGCCCTAACCGTCACGGTTCCCGCTGCCGTTGTGTTGAGCGTGTTGCCGCTGATCGTCGCGCCGGTCGTTCCCGCGCTTGCTATGCTCCATGTTATCGTCCTATTAGTAGCGTTCGACGGATTGACCGTGCCGTTGAGGGTAAGCGGCGTCCCCGCAGTAGCTGCTGTCGGCACTCCTGTTATGCTTGTAACAGGGATATGGGCGGTACTGACAGTTATTGTGAAATCTTGCGTGTAATGACTACCGACCGCCCTGCCGTTGAATACTGTTGCCCTGAGCATCACGGTTCCCGCTGCCGTTGTGTTGAGCGTGTTGCCGCTGATCGTCGCGCCCGCCGCTCCTCCGCTCGTTATGGCCCATGTAATCGTCCTGTTCGTTGCGTTGGATGGATTTACGGTGCCATTGAGGGTTAGCGGTGTTCCTGCTATGGCTGTCGTCGGCACTCCTGTTATGCTTGTAACAGGGATATGGTCGGCACTAATGGTTATTGTGAAATCTTGCGTGTAATTACTGCCAACTGCTCTACCGTTGGCTATTGTCGCCCTGATCGTAGCGGTTCCCGCAGCGGTAGTGTTGAGTGTGTTGCCGCTGATTGTCGCGCCTGTCGTCCCCGCACTCACAACGCTCCATGCTATCGTCCTGCTTGTTGCGTTGGACGGATTTACCGTGCCGTTAAGCGTCAGCGGCGTCCCCGCCGTGGCTGCCGTTGGCACCCCCGTTATGCTTGTGACCGATACGTGAGATGCGTTTTCCGTGTATAGTGCGTAGACAATAATATCGGCCTGAATGTTATCGTATTTTCTATCCCACCCGATGAAAGTGTAGCCCTCTCGGTTTGGATTTGTCGGTGGAGTTGCAGACTGACCCCGCTCGACTTTTTGCTCTTTTAGGCTCCTGCCGTCCCAGTCGCGGAATATGACTACAAACACTGGAACGGCAATTTGGTCACGATAACGATACTGCGTCCTTGTATCCTCGCTTTGTATAAACCACGGAAGCCCCGTGCTGATGTCGAGGTACGATGTTGCGCTGTCGCGTTGGTAGCCGGACGCTTCGGATCTGTACGATAAATAGTTGCCATTGTAGTGCCGCGTCGCACTGTCCAAAGTGGCTTTTGAAAAATAATGTGTCCAGTGATGTTCTCCGTAAGAAGCCCTAAGTCCATAGGCAGCGTAGTTGCCATTTACACTGAAGCCTCTAAAATTGCGATAATTTGGGTAATTAGCCTCCTGTGTCTGATAGAGAACCATAAAGTAGCCGACAACTTCAGACCGGGTCTCGACTTGGCGTGTGGAACTGCCCGCAATATAGCTGTCCTGCCACTCTGACCAAGGCCCCCATTCGCTTGCTGCGGAAGCAGTGTCGCTAAATGCGGGCATAAATAATCCCGCTGTGAGTATAAGTGTTAGCAAAATTGAAATTGTTTTCTTCACTGGTATAACCCCCCATGTGATATATATGTATTTTAATTCCGTCTCAACTTATGCCGCTGCGGAGAGAAGCGCTACCGCCTCTGCGTATGACATTCCGGCAAACGAATATCGGGATAAGAAGTAATCTTCGTTGTCTGCATAGAGAAGCACCAACGATTCGACGCTCGACAATGCATCTTGTTCAAGCAGCAAGAAATCCTGCACAGAGATTCCGACCCCGTTCATTTGGGCTGAATCTGCAACGTTATTGACATAGGACACCGAAAGCCTGTCGGACTCTGCCAAAAAGCCGTTTGAATCAAGAGCGTAGAATTGATACCAACGCCAACTCACCCAGTCGTCCATAGTTAATCCCATCTCTCCGTTCTCCGAATAATAACAAAACCTGCCGTCGTCAAGCATTAAAATGGGATAATATGCCCCTGCTCCCGCAGCCCAGAACTCAATGTTTGCGATCTGGACTGCCACGCCGTTTGTGTAAGTCCAAATTTTCAGGCTGGTCATATCGTTGCGATCCTGAAAAAACAGCAGTTCAGGGGTATCGTCTCCGCATATGTTATAAATGGAGACAGGATTGCTGTTGCTGAATGAATAGAACCTTCCTTCTGCTACACCAATGTTTGAATGGGATTGAAGCACATTGAGGTAAGCGGCGGCAGCTTCTTTGCCGAGAGTTCTGGCCGAGGTATCCGAAATAACTGTTTCGTCAAGAGATGGCGCTGAACTCGACGCCTGTGCGGATTGTGCGCCTGCGCCCGATATGTAGCCATAAATGTGCTTCTGTATGTTCTCGGAAGTGATTTCATATACCTCTGCCTGATTCGCGCTGGCGTCAACCGACAAATCTACCCATTGACCGCCTTTGTATGCTACGTAATTGTCCTCCACATCCGCGCCGCGCCATCCCAGAAGTATGCCTTCAGGATAAGGCCACGCCCAACTTCCAGTGCCCCCGCCGAAGATTTCTAATAAAGTCACGGCATCGCCGATGTTTAGGTATACACTGCATTGGAGTATCCCTTCGTCAAAAATAATCAATTCCGGTACGCCGTTGCTATCCATATCGATCAATCGGAATCTCTCCGGGTGATAGCTGCCGAGTGGTCTGTGGGTATACTCCCCGCTCCTCAAGAAATTTGCATATGCGTCTTGCCACAGTTCTTCTTCTCTATCGGCGGATTCATAATCACCAAAAACGTAGTCATTCCCGACATTAGGGTTGTCACCGGTTATGGGCTGTTCGTCCTGATGATATGACGATTCCGACAAACCGGGTTCAGCCTCTCGCGAAGAATAGCCGGCATTTCGCTCTGGAGTGATTTCTGTTGAGCAAGCCGTTAATACTGACAACGACAAGGCCGCTCCTATGAGAATGAACGATAGTGCTTTCTTTATGGCTATCTTCACGGCTTCCCCCTCTGGCTCACAATCCACGGTTTTTTATCCGTTGATTATTGCAGAAATAAGCAGTTTATGGTAAAATGTGCCATTGCTTTATTGAATACTGTTATGTCAGTGTTTTTGATGATTCGCTATAACGGAAACAAAAATAATGTAACAGAAAAATCTGCTGCAGGGTGCGGATTGCGCAATTAACAGGGGTGGATAAAAAACCGTGGGTTTTTATCCACTGACCGTTGCGGAATACTCTGAAGCCCACAGGCTGAAGGTTCGGTGCGTGACGTTCAGCTCACGGGCGGCGGCGCGGGCAGATACTTCTTTTTGTTGCCACGCTTCGCACAGGGCGGGGAATATGTCCGGCTTTTCTTTTGGCGGCCTGCCGAAGCGTACCCCCTTGGCTTTTGCGGCGGCGATGCCTTCGGATTGGCGCTGACGATTGTATGCCCGTTCAGTTTCGGCTACATAGGACAGGATTTGCAGGACGAGGTCGGCGATGAAGGTGCCGGTCAAGTCCCTTTCTTTTTGACGGGTGTCAAGAAGCGGCATGTCTATGATCACGATGTCCGCACTGACCTCTTTGGTTATATACCGCCATTGTTCGATTATTTCCTCATAATTGCGTCCGAGACGATCAATGCTCTTGATAAACACCGTGTCGCCAGCTCTCAGGCGCTTGATGAGCCTTTGATACTGTTCGCGCTCAAAGTCTTTGCCCGACTGCTTGTCGAAATAGATGTTGCGCGGCAGTATGCCACACTCTGCCAGCGCTATGAGCTGACGGTCTTCGTGCTGTTTTTTCGTGGATACCCTGCCGTATCCGTAGGTTTTGTTGGTTTTGGTACTCATACTAGAGCCTCCCTAAAATTAAGTTGATACCTTAATTCTACAGGGAGTTGTTTTGGGCGATGGTATGTTGGGGTGTGGGAAAAAGGGCCAGACTCTTGTGTGAATGCAGGGCTAAGGGGGGAACCCTAAGAAACCTAGCCCTAGAGTACGCAACGCACGGTGGCGCCGCTATACTTGAAGTAGTTGAGCGTGCCCGGACTGACGCTCGTGGCGCCGACGCCCAGCCTCGAGGCGTCCATGGACGAGCGGAGAGACGACGACCAATAGTAGCCGCCCGCAGACTGGCCGACCAGGCCGGTAGACACGGCGAAGTAGCCTGAACCGATAACACTAAAGGAACCGGCTGGCTGCCAGTTTTGGTAGAAGTTGCTAGTGCTGGGCGTGGGGTTGTAGGCATTGGAGTTCATAGAAGCGTTAAGAATAGCAAATTCATTTAATGTATTGTCGGAGGAACCGACGCGAGCGACGGGGAGACGCCAGCCCGTGGGACAAATAGACGTGCCGCCGGAACCTTTGGATTCTCCGCCTTTGCCGCCACTGGCATCAGAGATGCCGATGACGCCTGTGGTGGTGTAGCCTGCGCCAGAGCCGGTGTTGGATACAGAGGCGCAGGTGGGGCTTGTACCGCTGTCGAGACCGATAGCTGCGCACCAGTTGTAGAGATAGGAGAGACATTCGCTTTGCATGGTGCCAGAGCCGGTGGGGGAGTTGGTGCACTGGGTGTCGCTGTAGAGGGTGGCTGTAGTGTCGTGGATGGTGTTACCGTTTCTGTCCGTGAGATCGCCACCGGTATAGTTGTTGGTGGTCATATAGCGCCGAGTAGTGCTGCTGGTCCACGGGCTAACTCCGGTGCAGGGAGCTGTGACGTTGGCGCAGGCATTGGCGAAGGTGATGTTGCCGGTGCCTGCTCCGATGGGGACGACGTCACCGTAGGTGTTGGTGCCGCCACCGGCATAAGCAAGGTTGTCTATCATCCAGCATTTGTTGTCGAGCATTTTTTTGATGCGGTATTGGTTGCCATCGCGAGCATCTGTCCAGTTTTGGGCTAGTCCTACGGGCATGGCGGAGCAGATGGAGCTGGTAAAGGTTTGCATGATGCCTTTATTTGCGCCGTCATAGGTGACCATCCCGTCGTCGTTACTGGCCCCCAATGTGCTACTGGCAATAACTACGGCATTGACGCTGCTGTTAGGTCTAGGCGGTAATACGCAACTAGCAGAAGTAGTGGAGATAACCTTGTGAGAGAGACAGGCTACTCCGCCTACTGTGATGCTGGTTATGTTCGTAAAGCCATAGCCAGTGATGTAAATATCGCCATTGTTCCAATTGGTGGTGGGGGAGATGGAGCTGATGAAAATCGGCGGGGCATTAGCGCTCTCGTCATACTCAATATCCAGTATATATGTATCCTGCGGAGTGTGGGCGGGGATGGTGATGGTGACTGTCCAGTTCGTGGTGTCGCCGGCTACGGCATTGTTGTTTGTAGTGCTATGGATATTCGTCATAGTTGAGCTAAGGGCGCAGGGCGATGCAAGCGTACAGAGAGTCGAACTGCCGGAGCCGATGGTGACGGTCGCTCCGGCTAGGGTGTTTTGGGCTATCCTCGCTGTTAGTGTATAGCCGTATGTAGCATTTGGGTTCTGCACCGTAACCGTTGATGTCTTGGTGACGACCGTGTTGCTGGTTGCCTGATCTACGGCAAAACTCTGGTAGCCGTCAGTGACCGTAATGTTGCTCCCTGCTGCATCGGTCTCCCGTATGTTGCTCTTGATGATTTCACCGGCGATAAGCCCTGTTACTGCGCAGATGAGGAATAGGCAGCACAAGGCTATCGCCGGATAATCTGAGCGAATCTTGCCATATAGGGATTTTAGCGAGTTCATGCCCCCCCCCACCCCCCCCCCCCCCACCCCCCCCCGCCC
>Ga0099364_10007465_pt1 | contig 15602 bp, 8 predicted proteins | sample TergutTh196P3_FD_73070 | JGI IMG/M metagenome (GOLD analysis project Ga0099364, IMG submission 73070) | Microcerotermes parvus P3 segment gut microbial communities from Pointe-Noire, Republic of the Congo - Th196 P3 | ecosystem: Host-associated > Arthropoda: Insects > Digestive system > Gut ...
AGTTGTTCAGAGGTTCCCAAAGAAACCTCGTCGTCTGCGTACCAGCTTTTCGTGCGGCTCGATTTGTGATTCAAACGCAAGCGAGGGCGAGGGCGAGGGAGTTTGTCACTGAAGCAGTTCACCTCGCGGCAACTGCGCGGCGGCAGCGTCAAAGGTTAGGAAACGGCTGATCCCAAGATGGGCCGCCCGCGCAGCCAACAGACAGTCTGCGAAGTCGGCGCGAGGGTGGCGTGCCCACAAATAGAGGGTTTCCTCCACTGTCGGTTCATGCTCGAACTCGACGTCGGCACTCTCAAGCAATCGCGTGAATGAACCGGCAATGGAAGCCTTGTCGAGTTTGTAGCGGCTGCGCAGCACCCACTCGGTTTCCAGCAAGGCGCACAACATGATGAGGATGGATTCATCCGCCGCTTCGGCCTGATCGACCAGACGCCGGGCGGCTATGTATTGCTTCTCGTCGTCTCGAACGAGCAAACGCACCAGCACGTTGGTGTCAATAGCAATGCTCATCGCTTGAACGGATCCATTTCCTCGACCGGCACCAAAGGCTGACCAGGTCGGGCGAGCGAACCGACCAGATCCGTGAGCCGTCGTGTTTTTGGTCGCACCACAACCGTTCCATCACTCAGCATCGTGAAAGCCAGCTTGTCTCCCGACTTCAAACCCAGTCGGTTGCGAATTTCCCGCGGCACGGTGACTTGCCCCTTCACAGTCATCGTTGCTTCAGCCATTGTGAAAATCCTTACGGTTTCCTATTTTGGGATACTAGCACGAGAAGTATGAGACCGTAGAGAACCTCTGAACATTTCAGTTTTTGAAGGACAAATCCATCGATTCTCTCGCCGAGAAGCCCGAATGTGTGTTCGGGTGGTTGAACCGCTCATGCTTCTTGCAGCATTTCGTCGAGCAATTCAGGATATTTATCCAATATGCGTAGCAGCAGCACCGTGGATTTGTGAGGTTGTGTTTTACCGCGTTCGTATGCAGAAAATGCCGAGACGCCGCCGCCGAAGATTCGTCCGGCTTCTGCCTGCTTTAATCCAAGCCGCTTGCGCATGGCGCGCAACTCGGCGGCGTAGCGCATGTTTCCGCTTACGCGCGCAACAGCCCCCTTCCCGACCACCAAGCCAGCGTACAAGCAGCTTGTCGACGGTTTGCGGATTGTCGGCAAGCAGTTCTCCGGCGGCTTCCCTGGGCGGTTCAATCAGGGCGTCATCCCGTTAATTCATTCTGGCAATCCTATGGCACTGCTTTGCCTGCAAAGGTACTGACCTCTCCCTGGGGCGTCACCTTGCGAATGCGGTGATTGTTGCAGTCCGCTACATAGAGGTTGCCCGCTGCATCTACCGCGACGCCGAAAGGGGCATTGAACTGCGCTACGCATCCGATGCCATCGACAAAACCTCCCTTAACGCCAAATCCGCACGTTTTGCTGCTGCCCGCGAGGGTGCTGACTTCTCCAGTTGGTGTGACCTTGCGGATACGATGGTTCCAACTGTCGGCCACATAGAGGTTGCCCGCTGCGTCGATCGCTATGCCAGAAGGAATACAAAATTTCGCGGCGCTCCCTTGACCGTCGACACAGCCTTCTGTGCTGCCAACAAAGGTGCTGACCTCTCCTTTCGGTGAAATTTTGCGGATGCGATCATTTCCGGCATCCGCTACATAAAGGTTGCCCGCCGCATCCATCACGATGCTGCGAGGATCATCGAACTGCGCCGCCCTTCCCCGACCATCGGCATCGCCCTGCTCGCCACTGCCCGCAAAGGTGCTGACTTCTCCCGTAGGCGTGACCTTGCGGATGCAGTTGTTGTCGCGGTCAGCCACATAGAGGTTGCCCGCTGCGTCTACCGCGACGTCGTCAGGCCAATTAAACCGGGCAGCGCTTCCCTGTCCGTCAACAAAACCTCCCCCCTTTAAGCCTGTCCTGCCACCTCCTGCGAAAGTGCTGACATCTCCCGTCGGCGTGATTCTGCGGATGCGGTGGTTCCGAGTGTCCGCCACATAGAGGTTGCCCGCTGCGTCCATCGCAATGCCACAAGGGTAACTAAACTGTGCGGCGCTTCCCTGACCATCGACAATGTTTGACTCGCCACTCCCCGCGAGGGTGCTGACCTCCCCCTGCGGCGTGATCTTGCGGATGCGTTCATTGTCGGAATCCGCTACGTAGAGGTTGCCCGCCGCGTCTATCGTGATGCCGACAGGGCTATTGAACCGTGCGGCGCTTCCCTGACCATCGGCATAGCCGAACGCGTCTGTCGTCTTGGTACCGCTAACGAAGGTGCTGACCTTTCCCTTCAGGGTGACCTTGCGGATGCTGTCGTTCCAACTGTCCGCTACATAGAGGTTGCCCGCTGCATCTATCGTGATGCCAGTGGGTTTATCAAACTGCGCAGCGCTTCCCCGTCCGTCAACATTGCCCGACTCACTACCGCCCGCGAGAGTGCTGACCTCTCCCGTCGGCGCGACCTTGCGAATGCTGTTGTTATATTCATCTGCCACATAGAGGTTACCCTCCGCGTCTACCGCGATGCCGTGAGGTCCGGAAAATCCAAACCGCGCAACGCTTCCTATGCCGTCAGCGTATCCGTCCTTACCGCTTCCGGCAAGGACGCTGACTCCTCCTGCCGGAGTGACCTTGCAGATGCGGTAGTTCAATCTGTCCGCCACGTAGAGATTGCCCGCTGCATCCGCTACGATGGCTCCGGGGGAGCAGAATCGTACTGCGTTTTCGTCGGCATCGTCGTCTTGTTCGTCATTGCCAACGAAGGTGCTGACCTCTCCCGTCGGTGTCACCTTGCGGATGCATCTGTAAGTCTCTTCCGTTACATAGAGGTTGCCTGCCGCATCTATCGCAATGCCATGCGGTTTGTGAAACTGCGCAGCGCTTCCCCGACCGTCGGCAAAGCCTTCCGTGCTACCGGCAAGGGTGCCAACCTCTCCATTCGGCGAAATTTTACGGATGCAATAGTTACCCTCATCCGCCACAAAGAGATTGCCCGCCGCGTCCATCACAATGCCGGAAGGGTTCTTGAACCGTGCAATGCTTGCCGGGCCGTCGACATTGCCTGCCGTGCCGCTGCCCGCAAAAATACTGACCTCCCCCTTCGGCGTAATCTTGAGAATGCGGTGATTTTCGGTATCCGCCACGTAGAGATCGCCCGTCGCGTCCATCACGATGTCGAGAGGTTTACCGAACAGCGCAGCGTCTCCGGTGTTGTCGGCAAAACCTCCTGTAAAGCCGTCGAACAAGGTGCTGACTTTTCCACTTGGCGTAACCTTGCGAATACGGTTTTCGTCTGTCACGAAGAGGTTTCCCGTCGCATCTATCGTGATGCCGGAAGGGCTACCGAACTGTGCGGCGCTTCCCGTGCCGTCGGCATCGCCATCTGTGCCGCTACCGGCAAAGGTGCTGACCTCCCCCGCCGGTGTCACCTTGCGGATGCGGCGATTGTCGCGAGCCTCCGCTACATAGAGGTTGCCCGCCGCGTCTATCGCGATGCTGGAAGGACTGCCGAACTGCGCGGCGCTTCCCGTGCCGTCGGCATCGCCTGCCGTGCCGTTACCGGCAAGAGTGCTGACCTCTCCATTCGGCGTAATCCTGCGGATGCTGAAGTTCCAGGCATCCGCTACATAGAGGTCGCCCGTCGCGCCTATCGCAATGGCTCGTGGGAAATTAAAACGTGCGTCGTTTCCGTCAGCAAAACCGCCTTCTTCACGGCCTGTCGCGCCTCTTCCAGCAAAGGTGCTGACCTCTCCCATCGGCGTGACCTTGCGGATGCAATGGTTCATGCTGTCCGCCACGTAGAGGTTGCCCGTCGCGTCTATCGCGATGTCGGAGGGGTGACTGAACTGCGCGGCGCTTCCCTGTCCATCCGCAAAGCCCCCCTCGGAATCGAATCCCGTACTGCCACTACTGCCCGCAAGGGTGCTGACTTTTCCGTTTGGCGTGATCTTGCGGATGCGGTGATTGTCTTCATCTGTCACATATAGGTTGCCCGCCGTGTCTATCGCAATGCCAGAAGGGAAATCGAACTGTGCATCACTTCCCTGACCATCGGCAAAGCCTTCCGTACCGCCTGCAAGGACGCTGGTTTCTCCCGTCGGCGTGATCTTGCAGATGCGGTTGTTGAAGGTATCCGCCACATAGAGATTACCCGCCGCATCCACCGCGATGCCGTGAGGAGAATGAAACCATACGGCACTTTCCTGATCGTCGATATCGTCATCATCGACATCAACGTTTTCATCTTCATCTTCATACTCTGCGAGGGCTTTCTCCAGCTTCTGTGTGCGTCTTTCGAGAAAACCGAGCAAGCGCGAGAGTAACGAATAGAGAATGGAGAATGGGAACATCATTTTCAGGGGTTCTATCTTGCGGATGCGATTGTTGAAGCTGTCCGCCACATAGAGATTGCCCGCCGCGTCTATTGCGACGCCGGAAGGCATGTGAAACTGCGCGCCGTCTCCCGGCCCGTCGACAAAGCCTTTCATACTGCCGGCAAGCGTGCAGACCTCTCCCGCTGGCGTTACCATGCGAATGCGGTTGTTGGAGCTATCCGCCACGTAGAGGTTGCCTGCTGCATCTGTCGAGATGCCATTAGGGTAAGAAAACTGTGCGGCGCTTCCCGTGCCATCGGCAAAACCTTCCTCGCTGCCTGCAAGGGTGCTGACCTCTCCCCTCGGCGTAATCTTGCGGATGCGGTTGTTGCAACTGTCCGCCACGTAGAGATTGCCCGTTGCGTCTATCGCAATACCTTGGGGGGAATGGAACTGTGCGGCGCTTCCCGTGCCATCGGCGAAACCTCCCTCGCTGCCTGCAAGGGTGCTGACATCCCCCTTCGGCGTGATCTTGCGGATACGGTTGTTGTTGGTATCGGCCACATAGAGGTTGCCTGCCGCGTCTGCCACGATGTCGTGGGGCCAAAGGAACTGCGCATCACTTCCCCGTCCATCGGCAAAGCCGCGTGTGCCATTTCCGGCGATGGTGCTGACCTCCCCTGCTGGCGTAATCTTGCGGATGCAATCGTTCACTCTATCGGCCACATAGAGGTTACCTGCCGCGTCTATCGTGATGCCTTCAGGGTGACTGAACTGCGCGGCGCTTCCCGTGCCGTCGGCAAAGCCGCAACGGCCATTTCCTGCAAGGGTGCTGACCTCACCGGCTGGCGTGACCTTGCGAATGCGGTGATTGTTGGTATCGGCCACATAGAGGTTGCTCGTCGCGTCTATCGCGATGCGGGAAGGCGTACCGAACTGTGCGGCATTTCCCGTGCCGTCGGCAAAGCCGCAATTGCACTTTCCTGCAAGGGTGCTGACTTCCCCTGCTGGCGTGATCTTGCGGATGCAGTAATTTCCACTATCTGCCACATAGAGGTTGCCTGTTGCGTCTATCGTGATGCCGTAAGGCTCATGGAACTGTGCGGCGCTTCCCGTGCCGTCGGCAAAGCCATAACTGCCCTTTCCCGCGAAGGTGCTGACTTCTCCTTTCGGAGTGACTTTGCGGATGCAGTGGTTCCCACGATCCGCCACGTAGAGGTTGCCCGCCGCGTCTATCGCGATGCCGGAAGGTTGATCGAACTGTGCAGCGCTTCCAATGCCGTCAACCTCGCCTTCCAAGCCGCCGACAAAGGTGCTGACCTCTCCCAGGGGCGTGACTTTGCGGATGCGATGATTCCAGCGTTTCGCCATCCAAGTGTCTGACACATAGAGGTTGCCTGCCGCATCTATTGCGATGCCATGAAGCCAGCCAAATTGCGCGGCGCTCCCCTGGCCGTCGGCGCCGCCTTCCGAGTCGCCGCCAACAAAGGTGCTGACCACCCCCTTCGGCGTAACCTTGCGGATGCAGTAGTTCAAACTGTCCGCCACAAAGAGGTTGCCCGTCCTGTCTATCGTGATGCCTTCGGGGTAATGGAACTGTGCGGCGCTTCCCGTGCCGTCGGCAAAGCCTTCCACGCCGCTGCCGGCAAGGGTGCTGACCACTCCTTTCGGCGTGATTTTGCGGATGCGGTGGTTGTCGGTATCCGCCACGTAGAGGTTGCCCGCCGCGTCTATCGCGATGTCGTGGGGCCAATGGAACTGCGCAACACCTCCCAGTCCATCGGCAAAGCCTTGCGTGTCATTACCGGCAATGGTGCTGAATTCTCCCTCCGGCGTCACTTTGCGAATGCTGCCGCCGTCGGTATCCGCCACATAGAGATTACCCGCCGCGTCTATCGTGATGCCGTAAGGCCCACTAAACCCTGCATCGCCTTCCTTTCCGGCAAGGGTGCTGACGGTAACGGGTTTGTGTTTATGGAATGTCATTTTTTATTCTCCGTTTTATTCAATTACTATCTTGTGGATGCGGGCACAATCCGTCACATAGAGATTACCCGCTGCGTCTATTGCGATGCCTTTGGGGATAAATAGCCTTTCGATTACGACACTGTCTTCATCGATTTCCTCGCCATCGACAAGGGTGCTGACTTCTCCTGTTGGCGTTATCTTCCGGATGCTGTGGTTGCCACCCCCCGTCCTATGGATACCACTCTCCGTCACGTAAAGATTGCCCACTGCATCTATCGCGATGCCATTAGGGAATCTGAACTGTGCGTCGGCTCCAACGCCGTCGAAAAAACCTTCCCTGCTACCTGCAAGGGTAGTGACTATTCCTGCAGGCGTGACCTTTCGGATGCGGTGGCTGCGGCCGGGATGGGAATAAAGGGAATCCGCCACATAGAGGTTGCCCGCTGTGTCTATCGCGATGCCGGAAAGACTGCCGAACTGTGCGGCACTTCCCGTGCCGTCAGAAAAGCCCGCCTCGCCCTTTCCGGCATAAGTGCTGACTTCTCCTGCTGGCGAAACCTTTCGGATGCGGTGATTCCCGCTATCTGCCACATAGAGGTTTCCCACTGCATCTATCACGATGCCGGAAGGGGCGCTGAACTGTGCGGCACTTCCCGTGCCGTCAGAGAAGCCCGCCTCGCCCTTTCCGGCATAAGTGCTGACTTCTCCCGCTGGCGAAACCTTTCGGATGCGGTGATTCCCGCTATCTGCCACATAGAGATTTCCCACTGCATCTATCACGATGCCGGAAGGACTGCTGAACTGTGCGGCGCTTCCCGCGCCGTCGGCAAAGCCCTCGTCGCCCTTTCCGGCAAAGGTGCTGACTTCTCCCGCTGGCGAGACCTTTCGGATGCGGTGATTCCCGCTATCTGCCACATAGAGGTTTCCTGCCTTGTCTATTGCAATGCCGTCAGGTTCATAAAACTGCGCACTGTCGGCAGTGGTGCTGACCATTCCTGCAGGCGTTATCTTGCGAGTGCGGCTGTTTTCAGCATCCGTCACATAGAGGTTGCCCGCCGCGTCCATCGTGATGACGGAAGGCCAGGCGAACCGTGCGGCGCTTCCCTGTCCATCGGCAAAGCCCTTCTTGCCGTCTCCGGCAAGGGTGCTGACCTCTCCCGTCGGCGATATTTTTCGGATGCGGTGGTTCGTTCTATCCGCTACGTAGAGGTTGCCCGCCGCGTCCATCACAATGCTTTGAGAGAGTTCTCCGAACTGTGCAGCGCTTCCAACGCCGTCGGCAAAGCCTCTCTCGCTGCCGCCAGCAATGGCGCTGACTTCTCCCTTCAGCGTTACCTTGAGGATACGTTCGGGCACTGTCACATAGAGATTGTCCGCCTTGTCTATCGTAATGCCGTAAGGCCAGTAAAACCGAACACCGTCTTCAATGCTGCCGACATTTTTTGCCGTATCGCTACCGACAAGAGTGCTGACTTCTCCCGCAGGCGTCACCTTGCGGATACGGTTGTTCCCATAATCTGTTACATAGAGGTTTCCCGCCTTGTCTATCGCGATGCCGGAGGGCAAGGCAAACTGTGCGGCGCTTCCCACGCCATCGGCAAAGCCCCTCTCGCCATTTCCGGCAAAAGTGCTGACCTCTCCCCCAGGCGAGGTTTTCAGGATGCGGTGGTTCGAGCTGTCCGCCGTATAGAGGTTTCCCGCCTTGTCCTTCGCCGTGCCGACAGGCCGACTATCGACAAGGCCATGCTTGCCGCTGCCAACGAAAGTGCTGACCTTTCCTTTCGGCAACGCTTCGCGGGCGTAACGACCGTCCTTGCCGAGACTGGTAAGGGTGCTGACTTCTCCCGTAGGCGTCACCTTGCGAATGCGAGGGTTGTTCCCATCCGTCACGTAGAGGTTGCCCCTTGCGTCTATCGTAATGCCATAAGGTTGCTCAAATTGCGCGACATCTCTGGCACCGTCAATCTCGACTCCCCTGGGTACTACTATGCGGCTCACTTCCGGATGGTAGTAAGAAGCTATGTATTCTGGATCATATTCTTCTGGGTAGCCGCTTCCGGCGAAAGTGCTGACCACCCCCTCCGGCGTCACCTTGCGGATGCGTCGAATCGTCGCATCTGCCACATAGAGATTGCCCGCTGCGTCTATTGCAATGCCGTAAGGTTCATAAAATCGCGCAGCATTACCCTGACCGTCGATATAGCCGAACTCCGTCCTGTCATAGCGATCCATTGTGCTACTGCCCGCAAAGGTGGTTACCACCCCTTTCTGCGTTATCTTGCGGATGTTGTAGTTAGCGGTATCCGTCACATAGAGATTGCCAGCCTTGTCTATCGCGATATCGGCAGGATGTCGGAACCTTGCGGCGGTTCCAGTGCCGTCGGCAAAACCTTCCTTGTCATCTCCGGCAAGAGTGCTGACTTCCCCCTTCGGCGTGACCTTGCGAATGCGGTTGACATCTGTCACATAGAGGTTACCTGTCGCATCGATTGCAATGCCCCCAAGGTCAGAAAATTGAGCCGTGCTTCTTGGGCCATCAACATGGCCTACCTTGCCGTTACCGGCAACAGTGCTGATTTTTCCTTTCGGTGTGATTTTGAGGATACGGCTGCGGCCAGCATCCGTCGCATAGAGGTTGCCCGCCTTGTCTACCGCAATGCCACGACTGTCGGCGGCAACGGTACTGACCTTTCCATCCTTCGTGAACTTGAGAATGCCATGATGGGAGACATTCCTCAGTTTCCTTCCCCAATCGCGGGTGCGTTCACTGAATTCATTCGTCACATAGAGATTATTCTCCGCATCTATCGCAATGGCGCGAGGGATACGGCGCTCTACCATCACCTGGGAGCAGGAGGGTGGATTGTCGGTGGACGTCGTCGTGCGGGTAGCCGAGGCAGTAGCGGTCAGGGCGGTTGTTTTGTCGCTTGTCTTGCCCGTCATTGTCGATTTGAATCCTACGGAAAGACTGAATCCCAGGAGAAGTCCGAGCGCAATGACAACAGAGAACAAATGGAGGATGGGCGATTTTCTTTTCATGGGGCAATGAATGGCTTCAAGTGAGGGGTGATGAAGTCGAAACAGGTGGAGGAAGTGTGTGACGAAAGATGTATCGGAGGCTCTATTGTCATCTCATCCGGCTGTTTATTTATCTGTTGTGCGTTACTCCCTCCGTCTCACGATCTTGCGGATGCGGTGGTTTAAGGTGTCTGCCACATAGAGGTTTCCTGCCGCATCTATTGCGATGCCTGTAGGCCCTTGGAATTGAGCAATGCTTCCAATACCATCGGCAAAGCCTCTCGTGCTGCCAGCAAGGGTGCTGACCTCGCCCTTCGGCGTGATTTTGCAGATGCGGAGGTTCGCGGTATCCGCCACGTAGAGGTTGCCTGACCTGTCAAGCGCGATGCCGAAAGGCCCATAAAACTGTGCGGCGCTTCCGACACCATCGGCAAAGCCTTCCACGCTGCCAGCAAAGGTGCTGACTGTAGCAGTTGTATCACTGTCTTCACTCTTATTGTGAGCCAGCGCTTGTTCTCGACGTTTCGCACCCTGTGAAGCACGCCAATGCGAAAATAACGGAGAAAAAATAGAGGACAGGTAATTTTGTTTTCATAGAAGCAGCGAATGGTTTCGTTGAATGATGAAGGCTGGGCATTTCCAGCTCCTCGTTCTACTTGATCACGATCTTGCGGATGCGGTGGTTGCCGGTATCCGTCACGTAGATGTGGCCCGCTGCGTCTATTGCGATACCGAAAGAAGCAGGGCGTCGTTCATCGCATCCTGTGCCGTCAGCATGAGCATACGCGCTACCCGCAAGCGTACTGACCTCTCCCTTGGGGGTGACTTTGCGGATGTTTCCGGTATCCTCCACATAGAGATTGCCCGCTGCGTCTATCGCGATGCCTAAAGGGTAACCGAACTGCGCAGTAATCCCAACACCATCTGCAAAACCTCGCGTGCTACCGGCAAGGGTGCTGACCTCGCCTTTTGGCGTAATCCTGCGGATGCGCGCGTTTCCGGTATCCACCACGTAGAGGTTGCCTGCCGCGTCTATCGTGATGCCGCGAGGGCTATCAAACTGTGCAGCGCCTCCAACACCGTCAGCATGGCCGGAGTTGCCGCTGCCCGCAAGGGTGCTGACCTCTCCTTTCGGTGTGACCTTGCGGATGCGGTGGTTGTCGGCATCCGCCACATAGAGGTTGCCTGCCTTATCTATCGCGACGTCGAAAGGTTCATCAAACCGTGCAGCAAATCCGATGCCATCAGAATAACCGTAACTGCCGCTGCCCGCAAGCGTGCTGACAGTGGCTATTTTTCCACGATCCTGTGTGCTCGTTCTCGCCTCTGCGCACTCTGCAAAGAACACCAATGCGAAAATGAAAAAATAGAGGGCAGGTAATTCTGTTTTCATAGAGGCAACGAATGGGTTCATTGAACGACAAAGGCGGGACATTTTCCGACTCCTGCAAAGAGAATCCGCATTGTGTGAGCAACATCAGCGACAGGCACGCATGCCTGTCGCTCAAAGTCAGTTTTATGGTGAATGTAACAATACAGTTTCCGTTTTACTCGAACACTATCTTGTTGATACGGTGGTTCCCTTTATCCACCACATAGAGAGTGCCTGCCGCATCGATTGCGATGCCGTGATACTCACCGGACTGTTCAGCGCATCCGTCGCCGTCAGTACGGCCAGGTAGCGTACTGACCTCGCCTTTCGGGGTGACCTTGCGAACGCGTCCCTCATCTGTCACATAGAGGTTGCCCGTCGCGTCTATCGCGATGCCGCGAGGGTAACTGAACTGTGCGGCGCTTCCAACACCATCGGCAAAGCCGCGTGCGCTCCCCGCAAGGGTGCTGACCTCGCCCTTCGGCGTGATTTTGCGGATGCGGTAATTGTCGAGATCCGCCACATAGAGGTTGCCGGTCGCGTCTATCGCGATGTCGTAAGGCTCATCAAATTGCGCAATGCCTCCGGTATCGTCGGCATGACCGGCAATGCCGTTGCCGGCAAGCGTGCTGACCTCGCCGTTCGGCGTGATCTTGCGGATGCGGTGGCTCCCAAAATCTGCCACGTAGAGATTGCCTGCCGCATCGATTGCAATGCCGCGAGGGCCGTGGAACTGTGCAGCATTTCCAATGCCATCGGCAAGTCCCGGAATGCCGCCCGCAAGGGTACTGACCTCGCCTTTCGATGTAACCTTGCGGATGCGGTGGCCGCGGTGATCCGCCACGTAGAGGTTGCCCGCCGCGTCTATCGTAATGCCGTAAGGCCCGGCAAACTGTGCATTGTTTCCAATGCCATCGTCATTTCCACGAGATCCGTTGCCTGCAAGCGTGCTGACCTCGCCCTGTGGCGTGACCTTTCGGATGATGTTGTTGTCGTAATCCGCCACGTAGAGGTTGCCCGCTACGTCTATCGCGATACCGGAAGGTTCATCAAATTGCGCAGCGCCTCCGACGCCATTGCTATTACCGTGATTGCCGCCAGCATTCCCCGCAAGAATGCTGACCGTGGCTGTCTTGCCGCGTTTTTTGCTCTCTTGTCCGAATACGATCTTGCGGATGAGATCACTTCCGGCATCCGCCACATAGAGGTTGCCTGCCGCGTCTATCGCAACGCCACGAGGACGAGAGAACTGCACAGCACATCCCGTGCCGTCCGCATGACCAGATGCGCTGCCTGCCAGGGTACTGACTTCTCCTCTCGGCGTGATCTTGCGGATGCGGCTGTTGCCGCTATCGGCCACGTAGAGGTTGCCTGCTCTGTCCACCGCGATACCGAAAGGTTCATTGAACTGCGCGGAAATCCCAGGGCCGTCGGCACGGCCAGACACGCTGCCTGCCAGGGTGCTGACCTCCCCTTTCGACGTGAGCTTGCGGATGCGGTGGTTGCCGCTATCGGCCACGTAAAGGTTACCTGCGCTGTCCACCGCGATGCCGGAAGGGTTATAAAACTGCGCGGAAATCCCAGGGCCGTCGGCAAAGCCTCGCGTACTGCCCGCCAAGGTGCTGACTTCCCCTTTCGGCGTGACCTTGCGGATGCGGTGGTTGTCCCGATCTGCCACATAGAGGTTGCCGACAGCGTCTATCGCGATACCGTAAGGTTCATTAAACTTCGCGGAAATCCCAGGGCCGTCGGCAAAGCCTTCCGTGCTGCCCGCAAGGGTGCTGACCTCCCCTTGCGGCGTGACCTTGCGGATGCGGTAGTTTCCGGTATCGGCCACATAGAGGTTGCCCGCCGCGTCTATCACGATGCCACGGGGACGATTGAACTTTGCGGCCTCTCCAACACCATCAGCATAACCGTAACCGCTGCCAGCAAGCGTGCTGACCTCTCCTGTCGGTGTGATCTTGTGGATAAGGTGGTTGTCCCGATCCGCCACATAGAGGTTGCCTGCCTTGTCTATCGCAACGTCGTAAGGTTCATCAAACCGCACGGGACTTGCGGGACTCGTACCACCATCGTCATAATTCCGATTGCCGCCGCCCGCAAACGTGCTGACCGTAACCGTTCTACCATGGTCGTCTTGCGTGCTGATGTTCGTCTTCGTCGTTTCGCATCCCGTGAGGCATGCCAATGCGAAAACAACTGGGAGGAAACGGAACACAGGTGATTTCGTTTTCATCGAGGCAACGAATGGTTTCGTTGAGTGACAAAGGCTGGACATTTTCCGACTCCTGCAAAGAGAATTCGCGTTGTGTGGATAGAAAAAATGGGCAACAGGCGCCTTCGCCTGTTGTTCAAAACAAGAAATGGGCTTCAAACCGTAAATGGGCTTCAAACCGTAGTCGGTCGCGCACGCAACGTCTCCGTTCTACTTGATCACAATCTTGTGGATGCGATGGTTGTTGACATCCGCCACGAAAAGGTTGCCTTCAGCATCTATTGCAATGCCGAAATCCACATTCCGTTCATCGGATTCAATGCAAACATCCGCATCCTGTACAGTACCCGCAAGCGTACTGACCTCCCCTTTCGGTGTTATCTTGCGAATGCGTTCGGCATCCGTCACATAGAGGTTGCCCGTCGCGCCTATTGCGATGCCGTAAGGGCGACTGAACCGTGCAGCGCGTCCAACGCCATCGGCGAAGCCTTGCGTGCCGCCAGCAAGGGTACTGACCTCTCCTTGCGGCGTGATCTTGCGGATGCGATGGTTGTCCAGATCGACCACATAGAGGTTGCCTGCCGCGTCTATCGCGACGCCGGAAGGGCTGTGGAGTTGTGCCGCGATTCCAGTATTGTCAGCATCGCCGCGAACACCGCTGCCCGCAAAAGTGCTGACTTCTCCATTCGGTGTGACCTTGCGGATCCGCTCACTCCCCCAATCTGCCACATAGAGGTTGCCCGCCGCGTCTGCTACGATGCCGAGAGGACGATTGAACTGCGCAGTGCTTCCGATACCGTTGGCAACGCCCCGCGTGCCGCCGGCAAGGGTGCTGACTTCTCCTTTTTGTGTAACCTTGCGGATCCGGTTATTTCCCCATTCAGTGACGTAGAGGTTGCCCGCCGCGTCTATCGCGATGCCGACAGGCACATTGAACTGCGCAGCGCTTCCCAGGCCGTCTGCATCACCGGAAATGCCGCTGCCGGCAAGGGTGCTGACTTCGCCTTTCGGCGTGACCTTGCGAATGCGGTGGTTGCCTCGATCCGCCACATAGAGGTTGCCTGTCCTGTCCAGTGCGATGCCAAAAGGATTTTCGAATCGTGCGACGCCTCCAATGCCGTCGGCATATCCTTCGCTGTCGCCCGCGAGAATGCTGCTGATGGCAGCCGCTTTGCCACGGCCCTTGCCCTCTTGTTCGAACACGATCTTGCGGATGCTGTGATTGCTCAAATCCGCCACATAGAGGTTCCCTGCCGTATCTATCGCGATGCCGGAAGGTTTATCAAACCGTACAGCGCATCCCGTTCCGTCAGCATGGCCCGACGCACTCCCTGCAAGCGTGCTGACTACGCCGTTTGGCGTGACCTTACGGATGCGGTGGTTGTGAAAATCCGCCACATAGAGGTTGCCTGCCCTGTCTATCGCGATGCCAGTGGGGGCACGGAACTGCGCAGCGCCTCCACGACCATCGGCAAAGCCTTCCGTGCCACCGGCAAGGGTGCTGACCACGCCTTTCGGCGTGATCTTGCGGATGCTGTCGCTGCCCAAATCCGCCACATAGAGGTTGCCCGCCGTGTCTACAGAAATGCCTCTGGGGAGAGAAAATTGCGCGGCGCTTCCAATTCCATCGGCAAAGCCTTCCGTGCTACCGGCAAGGGTGCTGACCACGCCTTTCGGCGTGACCTTGCGGATGCGGTGGTTGCGGGTATCCGCCACATAGAGGTTGCCTGCCCCGTCTATCGCGATGCCGATAGGGGTATTGAACTGCGCAGCGCTTCCACTACCATCGGCAAAGCCATCCGTGCTACCGGCAAGGGTGCTGACCACGCCGTTCGGCGTGATCTTGCGGATGCGGTGGTTGCCCAAATCCGCCACAAAGAGGTTGCCTGCCCTGTCTATCGCGATGCCGGTGGGGGTATCGAACTGTGCAGCGCTTCCACTACCATCGGCAAAGCCTTCCGTGCTACCGGCCAGGGTACTGACCTCCCCTCGTGGCGTGACCTTGCGGATGCGATGGTTGTCGGAATCCGCCACATAGAGGTTGCCTGCCCTGTCTATAGCGATGTCGAAAGGTTCATCGAACCGTGCAGCGTTCCCAATACCCTCGGCAAACCCCGAATCGCCGCTGCCAGCAAGAGTGCTGACGGTTACACGGGCGTTTTGCGCGCCGGTGCCCGTCCTCGCCGCTACGCACTCTGTGAAGAGCGCCAATATGAAAACAACAGAGAAGAAACAGAACACAGGTGATTTCGTTTTCATAGAGGCAACGAATGGTTTTATTGAATGACGAAGGCCGAACATTTTCTAGCTCACACAAAGAAGCTTGTTATTATACGAATTTATCAACCCAGCACTTAAATTCTGTGCAGACACCGGGATCTGCCCGTGCGGCTCGATTTGTGATTCAAACGCAAGCGAGGGCGAGGGAGTTTGTCACTGAAGCCGTTCACCTCGCGGCAATTGCGCAGCGCCTGCGTCAAAGGTCAGGAAACGGCTGCTCCCAAGATGGGCCGCCCGCGCAGCCAACAGACAGTCTGCGAAGTCGGCGCGAGGGTGGTGCGCCCACAAATAGAGGGTTTCCTCCACTGTCGGTTCATGCTCGAACTCGACGTCGGCACTCTCAAGCAACATTGCAGCGCGTAGCGAAGCGTAGTCGCTTCAATCCACACACCGTATGGATACTGCGACTTCGCGTAGGATCACAAG
>Ga0099364_10007466_pt1 | contig 15602 bp, 12 predicted proteins | sample TergutTh196P3_FD_73070 | JGI IMG/M metagenome (GOLD analysis project Ga0099364, IMG submission 73070) | Microcerotermes parvus P3 segment gut microbial communities from Pointe-Noire, Republic of the Congo - Th196 P3 | ecosystem: Host-associated > Arthropoda: Insects > Digestive system > Gut ...
ATTGGTTTTCCAAGAATATCTTTGCCTAAGGCCACTTTGAGGCTGCCTGTGCGAGCATTGTATTCCTTAGTTTTTATTACATCACCCATTGTAACGGTTTCTCTTATATTATTTGGAATTTCAACTCCAACTGCAGATTTTCCCGGAATAGGAGCTACGATTCTTACTCTCAAAGCTGCAAGTGCCATCGCTATATCATCTGAAAGGCTGACTATTCGAGTTACCTTGATGCCGGGGGCTATTTGCAATTCGTAAAGGGTAATTATAGGACCACGGTTTACATTTATTACGCTTGCCTCTATGCCAAATTCTGCCAATGTATTTACTAACAAAGTTGAATTTTTAAGTATTTCATTTTTCCAACTTTCACTGTCTTCCGATTTGGAAGATGTTAGATAATTTGTTGGAATTTCATATTTAGCAGTTATGGGGATTTCGTGAAATATTCCGCTAAAATCATCTGGTTTTTCTTCGGGTTTATCAATATCTTCAAAATACTCATTATCTTCGTTAGCATTTTTTAGGTCAAAATTATCGGCATCAGAACATTCTATTTCTTCATATTCTTCGTATTTCTCATAAACTATTTCAGGAATTTCTGTATTGTTTGAGAAATTTTCCGTTTCAACAAGTGTGAATTCATCCGAAGCAAAATCTTTAATTATAGTTGCACCTACCGGTATAGGTTCATCTATTAGTGTAGTTTCTCCCTTAATAAAATTAGCTAAATTTTCTGTTGTCTTATTATTAGGCAACTTGAATACAGGCAAAAGAGGTGGAAACAAAGGGATATCGTATGCTGTTTCTGCCGATTGTAATATCGGCACTTTAATTGTTTCTTTTGTAATCCACGGCATTTTCCTTTTTTGCTTTTGCACATCTTGTATATTATTAAGAGGAATCTCTTTATCTTGGGAAATTTCATCATTATGTGGAATTTCAATATTGAGTTTGGGTTTCTTTGTAGAATTAAACAGTTTGAATAAGTTTTTTATTTTGTTTAGGTTTTCTTTTAAGGATTCTTTAAAATCGGCACTAAAACCATCATGCTGAAATATTTTAGATAATGATATTAGTCCCAGCATTATCAAGCCAATAATATTCATGGTTATGATTACTGCTATAGATCCGGCTGTTCCAATATAATAAGTGAGCATTGAAGATATGTACGAGCCAACTAATCCACCTGAAATAGTGTGCAAATTGTTTGGCATTATAGATGCAAAAAATATCGACGAGGCAACTGTTATAAAAAACAGGGCAAATATCTTTTCTAAAACGGGTTTAAAAAATGAATTTTTTAGAAAAGACCATCCTGTTAGGAGACCTATTACGACTATTAGATATGAAGATAATCCAAACGAAGTTCTAAGGACATGAGCAAGCCATGCCCCTAATGGGCCTATTAAATTTTGCGACTTTTCGCCTTTAGCCAATAAACTTATATCATTGGGTAAATATGCATAAAGTGCAAGCAAAACCATTATAGAAAATAGGATTACAGCAACCCCGATAATTTCCTGAGATTTATCTTTAAACAAAACTAAGCCTCCGTGCTTGTTTGGAAAGGAAATTTTAACCTATCTTCATTTTCGGCTTAAAATATGGATATAATTAGCAAGAAAATGGTAGAAAATTTTTGGGATTTTTCTTTAGATAGGCTAGGATGTTTTTCAAGCCCTCAAATTTTTTATATTCATATAGCATGAGCTTGTCAAGTTTATCAAGATTTTTGTAGTTTTTTGATGATGATAAAAATATATCTTGACATAAAAAGTCTTAAAAATACAGTTCAATTATTATGAAAATGTTACATAATCCCTCTATTTCAATATATATGTTTATTTTTTGACAGGGGGAATATTTTGTAATAAGGTCAATTAGAATTAAAAACAAAGGATATGAAAATGAAAAATAACATAGCAGAAAATATCGTAAAAGGTGTTGCGATTACAACGCTTGCATTCGGCGCGGTCAAATGCGGCGGTGATGATAATGGCAAACCGGAGCCGGATTGCGATCCAGACAAAATTTATGTCGAACCGGGAGATTATTCAGACGAAAAAATGCAGGCATGCGGCTATGTGATTGCAGAGCCAGAGGAAAGGGATTTCTCGACAAGTTTTGACTTTCTATTTACGAACGGACGTACAACTGATGTGCCTATTCAAGATGCACGTATTGAGGCAGGAAGCAAAACACTAGAAGAACTAGGAATTGTAAAGCAGCTTGAGGATGCGATCAATGGTGCATTTAACACAGTAGCTGTTAATATTCCGCAGCAAAATCGGTTTAGAAATGTATTCGGGGCAGAAGGTGGAGTTACTATATACATAGACAATCCCACAACGCCTTATAAAATGAAGGCAACTAACGCAAGCACGATATATTTTCATATCGATTATTTGAAAAGTGCTCCTACTGATATTCAACAGAATGTTTTTGATGTGGTCACAATCATGAATACCAGCAATGCCACTTATCCGCATGAAATTAGCAAGGCAATCGGGTGCAATACCGTCATGTTGGCAAAAAAGGGTAAAGAATTTGATGCCCGGAAGAATCAGCTCGGCCTGATTCCGTGTTCGACCATATAGACCGCAACGCGAAAGTCAATCTTTAAAGTTGCTCTGACCCCCAAGAATAAATTCCCACAATTCTGGGAATTTTTATCCCATATTTCTGGGAATTTTTTCACCTTTTTTCTGGGAATTTTCTTGACAATTACGATATAATAGTGTTTTCTTGAAAAAATGGATAATTATTCATAATGAAACAATATTTAAACAGATTGATTGAAACTACAATTAAACGTAAACTCGAAGCAATAGGCTGTGTTGCAATAGAAGGACCCAAATGGTGTGGAAAATCTACTACCGGGGAAAGGTTTGCCAAAACTATTATAAAATTGCAAAATCCTATTACATTTAGGCAATATGAAGCGTTTGCAACAACAAGCAAAGAAAACCTTTTGCACGGTGAAAAACCGTTAATGTTTGATGAATGGCAAAAAATTCCGGATATATGGGATTTTATTCGTACCGATATAGATGAAACAGGACTTGCAGGACAATATATACTTACAGGTTCTGCAAAGCCTCTAGAAAATCAAGAACGTCATAGTGGTACAGGAAGAATTTCAAAAATTGCCATGCACCCAATGAGCCTTTGGGAATCGGGAGATTCAACAGGGGAAATATCATTAAAAGACTTATTCGATGGTAAAGACAATGTATTAGGAAAGTCAAAGCTCTCGCTTGATGATTTGACATTTGTAACTTGTCGCGGCGGGTGGCCTGAAACTGTAATAAGGCCGGAATATGCATTAACACTTGTCTCTGATTATTATAAGTCTTTGACAACAGAAGATATAAAAGATGTAGACGGAATAAAACGCAATTATCGTCGTGCTCAAGCGGTACTTCGTGCGTATGCACGAAATATCTCTACACATGCTGCAAATACGACTATTCTAAACGATATTGCAGCAAATGATTCTACTATTGATATTAAAACATTTTCATCTTATATTTCGGCGTTTGAAAAGCTGTATGTTATAGAGAACATTACCGCATGGTCGCCAAAGCTTCGTTCAAAATCTATTGTAAGAACAGCCAATAAGCGTCAATTTGTAGACCCATCAGTGGCAGCGATTGCATTGGGAGCTAATCCGCACGATTTTCTAAACGACTTAAATACATTTGGTTTCTTTTTCGAATCATTGTGTAATCGAGATTTAAGAATTTATGCGGAATGTCTTGAAGGCGAACTCTATCATTATTATGATGGGGATGGTTTAGAAGTTGATGCTATTATTCATCTAAACAATGGTTGTTGGGGAGCAATCGAAATTAAAGTAGGTGGAAATCAAATAGATGAAGCAGCAAAAAATCTTTTAAAGTTAAAAAATAAAATGGATTTGTCTCAGATAAAAGAGCCAAGTTTTCTTATGGTTCTCACAGGAATTCGCGATGCTTATAAACGGCAGGATGGCGTGCTTGTTGTGCCTATTGGCTGCCTAAAAAACTAATAAGCAGTATACCCCCAACCTCAAACCTCTATAACCCTAACGGTAATAATAGGATTTCTCTTAGTTAACTTATAGATATGATTTTTAAAACTTGCCTTAATACTTGTCTCTATTGCTTGTATAGATGAACGTTTTTGAAGCAATTTAACAGTTTTCTTTTCAATATCTTTTTGCATAATTTTAATTAAATGTTTACTGGTTTCTCCTAATACCCCATTATCAATTATATTAGGTTCATGCAACAGCATACCCTCTCCAATAAGTAAAATTATAGCAACTGCCCCTTCACTTGACATTATTTGCCTGTCTTTAATTACATCACTTGCAGCATCGCCGGTTTCGGTTCCATCGACATATATTTGAGATAATGAAAGTGAATCTACACACTTAAAAGAGTTAGATGTCAGTTCAAGAACATCACCGCAATTGGCTATTTGAATTTTTGAAGACTTAATTTTAAGAGTTTCAGCTATTTCGGCATGTGCTTTTAAAAATCGATATTCTCCATGTATAGGCATAAAAAATTTGGGCTTTGTTATGGCTATCATTAGTTTTAATTCTTTGGATGATGCATGACCCGAAACATGTATATTTTCATCTTGATCATAGTACACATTAGCCCCAAGGAACATTAGAGAATTTACTATATTTGCTACCATTCTTTCATTTCCGGGAATAACAGATGCAGTTATTATTACGGTATCGCCTTTTTGAGCTTTAAAATGTTTATGAGAGTTACTTGCCATTCGAGATAGAGCCGACATGGGTTCTCCCTGTGTTCCGGTACTTATCACTACGAGTTTTTTATTAGGCAATGAGTTGGCTTGATCTATGTTTATTATAAGATCATCTTTTATATTGAGATAGCCAAGGGCTTTTGATATTTCAATATTTTTAAGCATACTCATTCCCAAGATGGCAACTTTTCTGTTGAAGCGTTGTGCTGCATCCATAACCTGTTGAATTCTGTGAATATTTGAGGCAAAGGTAGCTACAATAATTCTGCCGTTTGCAGAAGAAAAAATATCTGTTAGCTTGTCAATAAGTATCGATTCAGACTCAGTAAAACCACTACGAGTTGAGTTTGTACTGTCTGACATGAGTAAGAGTACTCCTTTTTCTCCATGTTCTGCAAATTTATATATATCGGCAATTTCTCCATCTACAGGGGAAAAATCTATTTTAAAGTCTCCTGTGTGGATAATTGTTCCTATATCGGTTTGAATTGCAAGTGCTATACCGTCTATTATAGAGTGATTTATATGTATAAATTCTACTGTGAATGCACCTAATTTTTTTACATCTCTCGGCTTTATCTCAATCAGTTTAGGTTTATGTGCAGGAGGACGTTCTTCAAGTCGGCTCTGGATTAACCCCAGCGTGAGTTTTGTTGCGTATATAGGAACGTTTACTACTTTGAGTAAATAGGGTATTGCTCCAATATGATCTTCATGCCCATGTGTTATAAGAATTGCCTTTACCTTCTTTTTGTTTAGGGCTATATACGAAAAATCAGGTATAATAAAGTCTATTCCGGGGGTTTCTTCGTTAGGAAACATTATTCCACAATCTACTATTATTATTTCGTTTTTGTATTCAAACAGGGTTATATTTTTTCCTACATAGCCGAGCCCGCCTAATGGAATAATTTTTATTGATGCTTTTGGTGATGTTTTGGGTAAATTAGATTTCTTTTTCATAGTCCGGTGTGTCCGAATCCTCCTTCATTTCTTTCTGTAGAATTAAGTTTGTTAGACAGCATAAATTGTGCTTGAATAACAGGTGCCATTATAATTTGTGCTAATCGCATTCCATTTGTTACGATAAAGTTTTCATTACCGTGATTTATTAAAATAAGTTTTAATTCGCCTCTGTAATCTGAATCTATTGTGCCGGGTGTATTTAACAATGTAATGCCGTGTTGCAGTGCAAGCCCGCTTCTTGGTCTTACTTGTATTTCAAAGTTTTCGGGTATTTCTAAAAATATTCCTGTTGGAATGATTGCTCTCTCTGTTGGTTTAATTGTGATGGGCGAGTTTACTAATGCGGTAACATCTGCACCTGCCGAACCTTTTGTCTTATATTCAGGCAAGACCGCCCCTTCTTTAAGTGTTATTTTTACTATTGCCATTTTAATCTTGTAATAATGAGTTAATTTTTCTTAATATACATTCGGTATAAGTTTCGCATTTTAAACAATAAGGATCTGAATTATTAAAATCTGAAACACTACAATCAATTTCGTGTGGGCTGTCTTTCATTATATTATAATAATTTACTATTTGATAATCGCCATCGGGTAAAGAGTCTTTTCCATATTGTTCAAGTTTATTTAATATTATATTTAATTTGATATGATCTTCTTTTTTAATTCTATTTGCCGATGCTTGTTTGCTCACCGTATTTTTAATTTTAGTGCGGATTGCTCTTGAAGCTTTTCTTGATCTTTTATCTATAAACGCAAAGTAGAGTATTCCAAACAGTAAACCTCCCAAATGACCCACATGGGAGATACCTGAAGTTCCTCCACGAGTATAAAGGCTATATATTTCAAACATGCCGTATAGTATTATCATATATTTGGCTTTTATAGGTATAATGAAAAATAAAAGAATTACATTATTGGGAAATAATACTCCAAATGCGAGCAGTAATCCGAATATTGCCCCTGAGGCTCCAATAGTGGGTATCATTCTAAGATCAGAAAATACAAAGTAGTTCATTATAAAAATACATATTCCTGCCCCTATTCCGGTTATGAGATAATATCTTAAAAACTTTTTTGATCCCCATGTTTGCTCTACTGCGGTACCAAAAATTAACAATATGTACATGTTTATGAATATATGTATAAAACTTCCATGTAGAAACATGTATGTAAATAATTGAAAGATATATCCTTGTGCAACTAATGAGGGTATTAATGCAAAAATAGTTAAGTTTAAGTCGGCAAAACTTTGCATAAAAAATACTATAACGTTTATTATAACTAAAATTGTTGCTACACTTTTAGGTTTTGTCATTCTATTCATTAATTTGCCCTAAATGTTTCATTTTATTATGACAATAGCAGTAAAATCATATTATTAAAAAACAGTAAATTCATTTTTTTGGAGGAGTAATCGAAAAACTTTTTTATACAACTATCCAATTATACCATAACAACGGATGCATTTTTTGTCAAGCATTTTTGGTTAACTTTAATTTTATAAAAGATAAAACTGATTTTCTTTCATTCTTGTTTAATGCTACAAACAAAACACTTATTGCAAGTATTACCCAAAAAGCGGCAAGGCAAACTAAAAATCCTTGCCAACCGTTCATCTTGAAAGTAATATAAAGAGGCAGTGGAATAGAAATTAGCACAATTGTAAGGCATTTAAGCAAAGACTGACTAATAAAAGTTTGAATAGGAAACCCAGTTAATTTATGAAGTGTTAATGTCCAGTAAGTTACTCTAAAAGTATGTATAAAAATACGTGAACATATATAACCTATTGGAGAAAAACGTAAGCCAAAATACATAAGAGGAAATGCAGAGATAATTAGAAAACTATCTATTATACGAAACCGTTGAATTTTGCCTGTGGATATTATTCCTTGTAAAACAGGCCAAAAACCAAGACACACTAATCCATCTATTAAACCTAATTGACAAAGAATTTTGGCATAATCGGGAACAGTTACAAGCCAAACATCCAAAATAAAGTCTGCTTGTAAAATAATAGGCAGCATAAACATAAAGAAGAGTAAAAAACAAAATTTGCTTGAATCAATTATTAATTCATGAAAGGAATTAATTTTGTTGGCTGCCAAATTTTTGGTTATTTGTGGAGTAACTGCCGCAAAAAAATTTGTTGTAAATGTTCTTGCCACATTTACTAATTGCTGGGCAATTCCATGTGCTGCATTTAGTAAAACTCCATAAAAATGATTTAGCAGCATAATTCCGCCGTATGTTGGCAAAACTTCAGAAAGTCCTGCCAAAAACTCGAATCCACTAAATTTCATTCTATCCAAAAACTGTTTTTTATCCCAAAACCATTTAAAACGCGTTTCAGGGAAATTTCTGTGACAATATATTCTATAAAAAATTACCATAATAATATAAACTGAGAAAAGTAAAATGGAATAGAATTTTAATTTGTCAAAAGTTGCAAAACTAAGAGAAAGTGCAACAATAAGCTTAAACACAGCATCTAAAATTCCAAAATAGGCATAAACTTTCATTTTTTCGTGAGCATTTATGGCTGCCATATACGGCACTTGTAAAATACCCACACAAGCAGAAAGTATGGAAAATTGATAAACAAAGTTAGCCGCTTCCATTCGCTCGCTTGGAATATTGAGCTGTGTATTCACAAACCAAAGTCCAATGGTTTCTCCAAGAATTAAAATAATTAGAGCGGTCAAAACATGAATTATAATACTCATGCTAAAAGTTTTGTTTAATTGTTCAATATTGCCTTTTCCTAAATCGAAAGTGAAAAAACGATTTGTTGCACTGGCCATAGCGTTCTGTATAAAACTAAACAGAACGATAACCCCTCCCACAACATTGTAAACGCCAAAATCGCTAACACCTAATTGTGCCAAAACCTCACGGCTTGTGTAAAGCCCCACAAAAAAAAGAAGAATGCTTCGAAAATAAAGAAACAGTGTATTTTTTGCGATACGCTGATTATTTGTTGAGATTAAATTTTCCATCGATTTAAAACACTATTGTGATAACTAATATTTTTTAGTTAACCTCGTCAACGAAAGTTTACACATAACCAATTTTTTTTGCATCAAATAATTTAATAGGGTTACTGTTGGATTTATAAAAAACCCTTGTATATTTTATATTGATATTAAAGAGTTGATATTATCTTATTTGATTGTAAAAGGTCGAAAATTCTATACAAAAAATTGGCAGAGAGTAATTTGTGGATAAGATGAAAATATTGTTCGTATTTACCGATTTAAAATTTGGTGGAATTCAAAGAGTGTTGCAATTACTCATTGAAGAATTTTCCCAAATGGAAAAATATAAAATATATTTAGCCTTGTTTAATAATATTCAAAATATACCGGTTAATGCAGAGATTATAGATCTTAAAGCCCCAAGAACTAAGAATGGGTTTTTATTGATTTTAAATTTTATAAAAGGTGTAGTAAGATTAAATAAAATTGTAAAAGAGAAAAATATAGATATAATTTTATCACGTTCATATACAATTAGTTCAATTGTTTTGCTGGCAAAAAAATTTTATAAATGGAAAATTCCTGTAATTGCAAGTCATCATAATAATCTTAAAAAAGCTGTAAAAGATCTTGGATTTTTAGGAGTAATTGCAAAAAAGTATGCTGTTAAATTTCAAGATGTTGCAGACAAAATATTGTGTGTATCTAAAGGGATTGAGAATGAATTAGTTAATAATGGTATTAATAGGGATAAACTGATTACCATATACAATCCTCTTAAAATAGATAAAATAAATTTAATGTCAAAAGAGAAAATAAATAGTGAGCATGAATTTATATTTGATAAAAAATTTAAAATTATAATATCTGCAGGGAGATTGGTAGAACAGAAAAATTTTCAACTGTTGATCGAGTCTTATATAAAAATAGATAAAAAAATTAAAAGCAGATTAGTTATTTTAGGCGATGGCCCCGATAAGAGTAAATTAGAAAAGTTAATTATCGATAATAATCAACAAGAAAATATATATCTTTTAGGCGGGCAAGAGAATCCATTTAAATATTTCAAACGATCAGATCTATTTGTTCTAACAAGTAATTGGGAGGGATTTGGCAATGTAATTCTTGAAGCTATGGCTTGCAATATACCTATTATATCTACCGATTGTCAATTTGGTCCAAACGAAATAATACAAAATAATGTTAATGGTATTTTAGTTCCTGTTAATGATAAGTTGAAATTATCAAAAGCAATGTCTAAGGTTTTATTAGAAGCATCTTATGCTAAAAAATTATCTTCTAAAGGAAAACAAAGATCTTTAGATTTTTCAATAAATAAAATTGTACCACAATATGAAAAGCTTATTAATGAAGTTTTGCAAAAACATAATAATGCTATAAAAAATAAAACTGCAGCAAATAATGAATAAGTTAATTAAACCATTAAAATCATTACTCAAACTATTGATCCCTAAAAAGTATAGGATTAAAGTTGCTAGAACTATTTTAGGGGATAAAAAGCTTTTTAAGCTTTTAGATATAAAAAGTATTGATAAAACTGAAATAGATCAAAAAATAAATATTTTAAAAAATACATTAGGAGTTTTTGATAGCAAGCGAAATCCAAGACTTGTTATCTCATTGACTTCTTTCCCTGAGCGAATGGGTGATTTAAAATATACCTTGTATTCTCTTTTAGATCAAAGCCTAAAACCTGATGAAATTGTGTTATGGCTTTCTTATGAAGAATTTCCGAATAAAGAAAATTCAATAAATGATGATATTTTGAATTTTAAAAAAAATGGACTTACTATAAAATTTTGCCATAACATAAAATCTTATAAAAAGCTTATTCCCACACTAAAAGAATATCAAGATTGTATTATTGTAACTGCCGATGATGATATTTACTATGAGACAAATTGGTTAGAAAAACTTTATATGGCTTATCAAGAAAATCCGCAATACATTCATTGTCATCGTGCTCATAAAATTTTATTTGATAAGAATGGAAAACTAAAACCATATAATTCGTGGGAACATAAAATTGATGGAAAACAAACAAAGCCTTCATTTTTAAATTTTTCTACCGGTGCCGGGGGAGTACTTTATCCGCCAAATTCTTTACATAAAGATATTTTAAATGAAGATTTGTTTTTGAAATTGGCTTCGGCTGCCGATGATATTTGGTTTTGGACAATGGCTGTGCTGCAAGGTACCAAAATTAATGTGATTAAAGAACATATAAAGAGATTGACTTATGTTAATATCGAAGTAGAATTAGGACTAACGGCAGGAAACACTTTAAGTAAAACCAATGTTCTTTTAAGAAAAAATGATGAGCAATTAAAGAACGTGTTTGAATATTATAATATTTATGATAAGTTATTAAAAAATGAACATGATTAAAATAAAAAAGTCATCTGTAAAAGCAGGGTATAGTTTTACTTTTCTATGTCGGATTATTAAAATGTTCTAAAACAGGATAATCGTGAAACGAATAGCAGTAATCGGTGCGGGTGCTTCAGGTCTCATGGCTTCATGCCATGCTTCAAATGATAATGTCTCTGTAACCTTGTTTGAAAAAGAAAACAAGATTGGAAGAAAGTTATCTGCTACAGGCAATGGACGCTGCAATATTTCAAACAGTAAACTCAATCAATCGTATTATAACTCTAATTCAAAATCTTTTTTAAAAACTGTTTTCGATAAATTTGGATACAACCAAACAGAAAAATTCTTTTTTGATATTGGTATACCTTTTGTAATAGAAGAAGAGAAAACTTTTCCTGCATCGTTGCAAGCATCTTCAGTAATTCAAATGTTCAGATACGAACTTAAAAAAAGAAAAGTAAACCTTTTACTCAACGAAAAAGTAAACTCAATAAAAAATATGAACTCTAAGTTTTTGGTTAAGTCTACATCTCAAGAGAGCGAATTTGATGCTGTAATTCTTTCTGCCGGAAGCTTGGCATACCCTTCTTTGGGAGGATGCAAGTTTGGATATGAGATTGCATCTTCTTTGGGACACAATATAAGTGAACTTAAACCTGTAATTCAACCTGTAAACATTCCATTAAAAAGTCTTCACAAACTGGAAGGTATAAAGCGAGATGTTTCTATTTCAGTTGAGGTTGAAGGAAAAATAGCAGGGAGTTTTCTTGGAGAGCTTTTGTTTACATCTTATGGCATATCGGGTCCGGTATCGCTAAATGCTTCGGGTTTAATCAATGAAGCAGTTTTGGCAGGTAAAAGTGTAACTGTTATTTTGGACTTGTTTCCTCAAATGGATGAAGTTTCTCTTTTTAAGTTGATGAATGCAATTTGGAAAGATGAAAACAAAAAAATTTCTTTTAGTCTTTTAGGTGTTCTAAAAGAGAGAATGCCTGAGTTTGTATGTGATTATGCTAATATTAATGGCCAAAAAAAAGTAAAAATCCTCAATGCCCAAGAAAGAAAAAAAATAGTTAAAACGTTAAAAGAAATAAGATTGATTCCGGGTAAACCCCGAGGATATGTCGATGCAGTTGCCATCAATGGGGGAGTATTGCTTGGTGAGATTAGTCCTCAAACAATGGAGTCTAAACTAGTGAAAAATTTATTCATAACAGGAGAATTACTCGATGTTGACGGAATTAGCGGTGGATATAATTTGCAATTTGCATGGAGCAGCGGGGCAATTGCTGGGATGAGCTGCATCGGCTAATTACTTATATACACGCAGTTGAGATTTCTACCAACATCACCTTTACGATGAGAAAACAAATCATCATTGTTTAAGAAAGTACATTTATTTGTATTGTATATGTTTTCACTATCAATGCCTATTCCTATTAGTGATTTTATAACGCATTTTTGTAGATCTAAAAAAAACGAGTTTTTTTGAACAACACAATCAGCAGGAAAAACATCTGCAATATCCTTGCTCACTTCATAAGAGTCAACTGTAATTGAAGGTAGAATCACGGCAGAAATATTTTTAACATCGCAATTATAATGAGAAATCATTTTTGATACGGTTTTACCTGCAATATCAAGAAAAGTACTTTTTCTGCCCGAGTGAATTGCTGCAATTACATTATTTTTACAATCAAAAAGCATTACAGGAAGACAATCGGCAGTTCTTATTGTAAGGCAAATGTTTTTTAAATTAGTTATCAATGCATCGGCATTACCGTGATTGTATGAAGATTCATTTGGATAATTATCTATAATAACAATTTCATCTCCATGCACTTGATTCAAAAAGATAATGTTTTTATCTGTAATGCCTGTCATAGAAGATAATAAATTTTTTTCTGCCATGCGGTAATTTTCAAAAGGTAAAGAATAGTCGACCATATTTAATTTTTTACCTATGGTAATTATATTAAAGAAATTAGGTAATTTAACACATTTAAAAAAATTTTGTGAATAGTCTAATGAACAGTCTATCATAAGTTTATATCATATCTTTTTCGTTTTTTAAAACCTGAAATTTTAGTGTATCCGATTTTTTTTATAAGTTTAACAGCTTTATCAAAAGCATAACCTATGGTTTGCGGGCTGTGCGAATCTGAACCCAATGTAATGGGAACATTGTTCTCAAAAAAAATCTCAATAATGTCTTCTGATGGATACATCTCGTTTACAGGTTTGAGAAGCCCAGATGTATTTATTTCGGCTGCTACATTATGTTTAAACATTGCCTGTGCTATTTTTTGTATTGTGGGTTTTAAATCTTTTTTAGGTCTATGCCCGAATATTTTTAAAAGATCAAAGTGACCTACTATATCGAAAATTCGGCTGTTTACTAATTCGTATATATTAGTGTAATAATGATTGTATAAATCATTGATATCGTGTTTATCAAATTCTGATATAGAATTTGGATGCGGATTATCAAAGCCCCATGCGTTTGCCGCTACGTCCACAAAATCGTATGATCCTAAATTTATAAAATGACATGATCCCATAATAAAATCTATTCTATCATCTTTTAAATATTTTTGATCGAATGAATCGCATAAAGGAAAATCCACTTCAAAGCCTATGCGAATCTCAATTTGATCGGCATACTTTTGTGCAAGTTTGGAAATCATATTTATATATGTCTCTGTTTCGCGAGAGGACATTGTAATCCCATGACGTAAATATTCAGGCAGGGGGGCATGATCAGAAAAACCAAATTCAGAGATGCCTTTTTTTATAGCTGCGATTATATACTCTTCGGGGTTTCCTGAAGCATGTCCACACAAATAAGTATGATTATGATAATTTACCAAGCCCATAAGTTATCTAACTGCACGTCTTGTCCATTTATCGTTTTCATTGATATGTTCTTCCCAACTATCGCCCCAATCTCTGGAAGTGTAAATTGATCCATCATAATCAGAGGCAATTATCACATCTCCATCTCCTGATAATGAAATTGAATACCAATTTCTGGGTTTATCTATGAGTTTAGGTTCCCAGTTACTTCCGGAATTATGAGAGATGTAAATATATCCTCCATTTAGTGCTGCTGCAAGTATTTTTCCATCTGACGAAGATGCTGTACTCAACCAGTTTGTGTCTTCTGTATTATGGTTTGTATTTAACGGTGTCCAGGTTGAGCCGTCATTTGTTGATTTTTCAAGTATAGATTGTCCCGGGGGGCTGTCTGTAATATAGTCCTTATATGCTCCTATGAGTATTGATCCATTATGAGAATATGATATATCCATCCAAAAATTGAGTAAGTCAAATAGATTTAGATCCATTAGTTCAGGCAGAGTATATGAAGAAAATTGGTATGTCCAGTCTGTTCCTGAATTTTCAGAGGAAAATATAATTCCCGGACTACAACCTGCAACCATTTTCTTTCCATCACCTGTCATTGTAATTGTTCTCCAATTAAAATCGAGTTCAGGAAAATTAGGTATAAGTGAAGGTAACATGCCAAAAATTGCTTTACTTACATTGGCGTTTTTCCAGTTTTTCCCTGAATCTGTTGAAACATAAATGGCTCCGTTTTCTAATTCTATTTCAGGCGGATCATTTGGATCTGAATATTCATCGGGATCAAGTACAACTACTCCGGAAGATGCCGCTGCAGCTATTGTGCTGCCATCTAATGAAGATGCTATGGCCGACCATCTATAGCCTTTTTTTTCTTCATCCGGTCTGTTTGGTAGTGGGTCGATTTCTTCCCATTCCATGCCATAATCGTCTGATATATAGATGTAATTAAATCTTGCACATGCAATTATTCGGTTTCCGGTTCTCGATAAAGCTAATCCTGTCCAATTGCGCCTGCCCGATTCTGTTTTTATCCATCTATTATAGTGATGTTCAACATCCCCATTGTCAGGATCTGTTGGTATATCGTAATCTTCTCTAAAATCAAAAATATAAATGTAACCGTTCATAGCTGCGGCAGCCATTAAATTTCCATCTGCTGATACCTTTACACATTCCCAAAGCATTCGAGTTTCTTGTTCTGAATTACATCCAAACACTATAAAAAAAGATAATACTATTACTAAAAATTTGATATTCATATAATCACTTCCTTAACACGGTAAATCAATTTAAGTTAATATTTACTCTAATGCTTGAAAAAGTGCAACAACTTTTTTCTCGTCTTTTATGCCGTGGCTGTATTCTACACCTGTCATTAGGTCTATAAATTGGGCTTTTGTTTTTGAGACAATTTCTGTCACATTTTCGGGTTTTATTCCTCCGGCAAGAAATACGGGGCAGTTTACAGCGTTTTGCAGTTTCATAAAAGTGGAGATGTTGGCTGAGCCGCTGTTTGCGGCATCATCTGGTGTGCGAGAATCAAAAAGTAGTGCATGAATACCTACAGCACAGAAATCTTTTGCTGTTTGTTCCAAGTTTGGCGTATTTGGAAAAAGACTTTTGA
>Ga0099364_10007467_pt1 | contig 15599 bp, 15 predicted proteins | sample TergutTh196P3_FD_73070 | JGI IMG/M metagenome (GOLD analysis project Ga0099364, IMG submission 73070) | Microcerotermes parvus P3 segment gut microbial communities from Pointe-Noire, Republic of the Congo - Th196 P3 | ecosystem: Host-associated > Arthropoda: Insects > Digestive system > Gut ...
CAAATCTTTGAAAAGTTCGTCGGAGACTTCGATGATATTCAAGGTAAATCCCCATTGTCGGCTCATTTCCCGAAAAGAGTCTTGGACGTGCTGTGATGTTTTATCGGAAAAGAAATAAAAGGTATCTCGTCAGAGGCATTTTTGTTGCTCATGATAGAGGCAACCAATGCGGCGGCATGAGGCGCATAGCGGTCATCGCTGGCGAAACAAATGTGGATGTTTGTAACGTTAAGATGGGTAGAATGGGGGGGGTAACATGATGTGTTTTTTCCTGTTGTGCAAAGTTAAAGTTGTGGGAGTGTAATGATTTTTCTAAAACAGTGCAAGAGCAAAATTGAGCAGACGTTATTGGAACTGCGAAATAAGGTATTAGACTTGTTCCGTAACCTCGCAAGCAAGGGGATAAATCCCCTTGCTTGCGAGGTTACGGAACAAGTCTAATATCGGCACCTGTCTGAGGTATATCACTTTTCGGCGGAAGCCTAAACAATCGGACGATCATAAATCCGATAAGTTTTAGTGCGAATAGCCCCTCCCTTTTCGAGACTCCCCTTCGAGTATGTGTTTGACTCAAGCACCCACGAAAACTCGGCTTCGGTGATACCGCTCTCCAACACCTTCGGAACAAGACCGTTAAGCAAAAGCAAACCGAGTCCCAGCATTTGGTACTCCGGCAAAACGTTGGTGCTCAATACCCGAATGGCTTTGATCTCTTCTTTACGCCGCAGAAGTTTGAACAATCGCAACGGCGTAATGCGCCCGCCGATCTCCTTTATTCGCGGATTGAAGTCAGGCAACGCAAAGGACGCACCGACCATCTTGCCCTCCAACTCGACCGCCGTCGTCAATTCAGGAACGATCAAGTATTTCAGGTAAAATGCCATCTCTTTGACCTCTTTGAGCGACATCGGGACGAACCCCCAAGTGTTCGTCAGAGCGCGATTGTAAATGTTAAGGAAGAGTTCGACATCCTGCTGAAACTTCTTTACATTGACGGAGCGGAGCGTTGCTCCTGTGCGTTCTTGAATTTGATCGCAGACCGGCTGTAATTTTTTATTGATTTCCGGTAACATCTCGATTTTTCCCCAATAGGCGTACAAATCTTGCGATTTTGCGAATCCGTTTTCCTCGAAAAGTTTTTCGTAGTACGGCAAATTGTACGTCATCATGAACTTGGGCGAATCGTTGAATCCGTCGATGAGCAAACCGAGAGTGTGATTGAGCGATGGATTGACTGGTCCTCTCAAGACGGTACAGTCTCGTTGTTTGAGCCAATCGGCAGCGGCATCAAACAGTGCTTGGGCGGTATCGGTGTCGTCGATGCAATCGAAAAAGCCGAGGAAGCCGACGCCATCGTTGTATCGGTCAATGTGTCCACGGTTCCATATTGCACAGATTCGTCCCAGCACGTTATTTCCGTCAACGGCGATGAATGCTTGACATTCGTTACGTTCGTAGAAGGGGTCTTTGTGTCCGAACATTCTGAATCCGACGAGTCCGCTTTGTTCTATGCGGAGTTGCGGAATCCAATAGGGGTCGTTTTTGTAGATTTTCCACGGAAAATCCAAGAACGCTTTCTGCTGATACCAAGATTTGGCGGGAATGACTTGCACTATGGACCTCTTTACTGGCAACTATTGTAATAGCACGTCCCATCGGTGTCAAGGTTGTTTTTCCTATCCCATTTTATTGTGTAAGCCATGTCTATTCTCCTTTTGTAAAAATATATCCGCTCTTGAAAAGGGAGAGCGGACTTACCCCTATGTACCGTCGGATCAGAAACGTTCCTCTTCGATGGACTCGAAACAGGCAGTAACGATTGTCATAGGAAAAACGGTGTTGGGTCATAGTTAAGTCTCCTCATGGTTGGTGCACATTTTCTACGCAGTGGTTCTGGGGTTTTCCGTCCGGTCTAACCCCTCGCTACCAGACGGGACAGGATAGCGGGAGTGTACGATGGGGGCGCATTTTCAGCGCAGGGGGTTCGGGATTGCGGTCTCGACGGGTTACGTCGGGGCTTCAGCGGCTTGTAACGGCTTTTCGGCAGTGGACGTTTTTACGTCCCGTCGCTCTTTTGCCTTCCATCGTTCCCATTGCTCACGAGCAAGTTCACGGGTATCGTGCTTAAACTTTTCGTAGCCTTCTTGTGCAGTACGGTCTGCAACTTTCGCCAGCATGTCGTCTCGTGGTATCGTTTTCATGTTACACCTCCTCTTGTTCGTGGTTAGTATTTTTGTCTTTGTCATGCCAGAGCAACATGGTATAAGCCTGTGTCTCTGTAAAACGTGACAATCGGGTTATGGTTATATGTCTTTCGTACAAGGTCGGCATCATAGCAGTCGCACATAAGATGTTGCTCATTGTTCATTCGCTGGTCAAGAACGGTGTCAGATGGGAAAACAAACTCATCAAAAATTGCCTCTGAAAGCCGACCAATACCCCCTTGACGGAAACACAATTGCTTGGCGGTTCAATCCTCTTTTTTTACCGCAAAGTACGCAAAGAGCGCAAAGAAAACGTCCAATTTGCCCCCGTGTACAATACACTACACAAAAAAGTGTTTTTTTGTGCCGTTTACGGTATAATGGCAACCATGTCGCAACTATTCGCTGCCGAAGAACGCAAGAATCGTCGACGTGCCGAACCGCTTGCCGTAAGAATGCGACCGCAAACGCTGGACGAATTCGTCGGACAAGAACACTTTCTCGGCGAAGGAAAACTGCTCCGCCGATTGCTCGCCGCCGACCGACTCGGCTCCGTCATTCTGCACGGTCCGCCCGGCACCGGAAAAACAACGCTCGCCTACATTCTCGCCCAGTCCAGCCGAAGCACCTTTCGCCAACTCTCCGCCGTCTCCGACGGCGTGAAACAACTCCGCGATGTTCTGACCGAAGCCGAACACCGACTCTCGACCGCAAAACAAAAAACGCTCCTCTTCATCGACGAAATCCACCGCTTCAACAAAGCACAACAGGATGTATTGCTGCCCGAAGTCGAAAACGGTATCGTCGTTCTCGTCGGTGCAACGACCGAAAATCCCTACTTCACCATCAACAATGCTCTCATCAGCCGAAGCCGAATTTTCCAATTTGAACCGCTCACGCAAGAACATATCAAAACGTTGCTCCATCGGGCAGCAACTGACAAAGAGCGCGGACTCGGTAAATACAATATCCATCTTCACGAAGACGCACTCGATTTTCTGGCGAACATCTGCGACGGCGATGCCCGGCAGGCAATCTCGGCATTGGAAATCGGCGTGTTGTCGAGTATCGGGAGTGCCGAGGGGCTTACACCCCCCGCTCTTGAGTCGTCTGCTCTTATTGATTTCACGCGGGAATTGGCTTCGGAGTCAGTGCAACGCAAAGCGGTGGCGTATGATAGGGACGGCGATTCGCATTACGATACGATCAGTGCGTTGATTAAAAGTATTCGGGGCAGCGATCCTGATGCGGCGATCTATTGGTTGGCAAAGATGTTGGTCGGCGGCGATGATGTTCGATTTCTTGCACGTCGGCTTGTCATACTTGCGAGCGAAGATGTCGGCAATGCCGATCCGAGAGCGTTATCGCTTGCCGTTTCAACAGCACACGCTTGCGAATTGGTCGGATTGCCGGAGTGCCAACTCAATTTAGCGCAAACGGTAATTTATTTGGCGTGTGCACCGAAATCGAATTCGGCAACGACGGCGATCTATGAAGCGAAGAAAGACATTCAAGAAGGTCGGTTGGTTCCTGTTCCTCGGCATCTTCGGGATGCGAGTTACAAAGGGTCGAAAGAGTTAGGGCATACGGGTTATCAATACGCACATGACTTTGAAGACGGAGTTGTTGCACAGGAATATCTCGGTGTGGAGAAAGAGTATTACCGACCGACGCAGCGTGGTTTTGAGGCGGAGTTAGCACGGCGGTTGGAGTTTCTCAAAGAACGGCTTAAGGAAAAATAAAAGCCCGAGAACATGCAAAAGCACAAAAAAAGGAACAAGTCCATTCCGTTTTAGGGTATATCACTTCGTTGCTATCGGCTGAATTCCGAGAAGGAGCCATCGGTTCTGATGGTGTAGATCACTCCGGCGGCTTCAATCTGTATTCGATTGGTTGCCGGATCAATACTTCTGACAGTACAAACAACTTCCGTCATCAGAAACGCCCCCCCCGCAACGAGCAAGTATCGTTCTATTTCTATAATTCGGAAATCGTTGCCGAATTCTTCTTCGGTTCCATGCACTATCACACACAGCGGTTCGCTGGCACTTTCCGGTCTCCATGGATTTCCGTCTGCATCGACAATGCCGGTGAAGAAATAGGTTGGGGGGTCGAAATCAGCAAAGGACTTTCCGAGTCTGATAGCATAGACTCCGCCTTCCGCAGCAGCCTGTATCCGTTGGGCATCCATTTCGATTTTTTTGATGGTAACCCTTGTTCCTTCCGAAGTAGTAAATTCTTCTCCTTCAAAAAGTCTGTAATCCCGTCCCACCGTTCGATCACTAATCCAACATTGCGGTTTGCCGTCCACCATAACGATGGCAGTAACGATACAGAAGGGCATGTGTTCAAAGGGAGGGGGCAACGGTTCGGGCGGCGGCGGCAGGGCGGGCGGCACTGGCGGAACGTATTCCGAAAGAATGGCGCGTTCCCTGATGACCGCCAGCATCTGCCCCTCTTCTTCGGTAATGGGATCGGCTGCTCCGTTCACCCCAGGCACGTTAACAGTACTGACTCGTGCCAGTGCCAGGACTTCGATCCGGAACGTCACGTTGAAAATGTTCGGTGCTCTTGTCGAAGGACGAGGCGAAACATTGGTCATGATGTGCAAATAATCCGTACTGTGAAAGCGGCGCAGGAACCCGGCGATTTGATCTAGCCGACCTTCACCGGCTAACGTAAAGACAACTCTATTGTAGATATCCCGGACACCAGCAGCGCTCGACGGCTGAAGTGTAAGATTCCCGATGCCTTCACTGCGTGCCAATTCCATAAGCCAATTCTGATAGCCGGACTCCGATGGATTCCTCGAAGGTCCCGATGGAGCGAGTGAGCGGTCCATCATTTCGGACAATCGGTCTTGGATTTCGTCTTTTTTTCGGGCATGGTTTTCGAGATTTTCGATGTCGGTCAGCAATTTTTGCCGTCGATCATCCAAACTAGTTAGTTCTCTAAACTGTCCCGGCAACACTATCATTACGACGACACATAGCGCAAAGCCTGCGACGACTACCAGCACCCGTTCTCGTTTTTGGGGGTTTGAGAGGTCAAACATGGATTCGCACACGCTTGCTGCAACAACCTGTTCCATTCTACACGTCTTTTGCAAGAACTGCAAGGTCTGCTAGCAACTCTAGTCCGTTAACAATCGTCGGCATCCTCTCTTTTCGGACTAGAACAATGGCAAAAAAACGCTAGAATGAATTCTTATGAATTACGAAGAATACATTGCATCGCACCGGGACGATTTCGAGTCCCGATTGTTTGACGTTCTGCGGTTTCCCAGCGTCAGTGCCGTTGAGTCGCACCGCTCCGATGTCCGACACACCGCCGAATGGTTCCGTGAACTCTTCACTGGAATCGGACTGTACGCCGAACTCATCGAATCGGAAGGACACCCGATTGTTTTTGCCGAATACATTCCGCCAAGCAACGCAGACGGCAGACGGCAGACGGCAGACGGCAGCGAGGATGACTTGTCCACAATCATGGCTTACGGTCATTACGATGTGCAGCCGCCCGACCCGCTCGACCTCTGGCACTCGCCGCCGTTTGAACCGACCATCCGCGACGGCAACGTCTATGCACGAGGAGCCACCGATAACAAAGGACAATTCCTGACGCACGTCTTTGCCGTGGAGTCGATTCTCAAAACGCAAGGTTCTCTGCCGTGCAAAGTCAAGTTTGTCGTCGAAGGGGAAGAAGAGAGCGTGGGTAGCCGTGCCTTGCACCAGTTTTTGCAGACTGACGAAGGCAAACAGAAGTTGGCATGCGAATGCATCGTGGTGAGCGATACCAGTCAATTCGCACCGGGATTGCCGACGATCACCTACGGACTTCGGGGGATTCTTGCGTGCGAACTTTTTCTGACGGGACCTAATCGGGACTTGCACAGCGGTACGTTCGGCGGTTCCGTCTTCAATCCGGCGACTGCTTTGACCAAGATTTTATCGCAGTTCACCGACGAAAATGGTGTCGTGCAGATACCGCAGTTTTACGATGATGTTCTCCCGCTGTCGGAACGGGAGCGGAGTCAGTTTGCGGCGTTGCCTTTCGATGAGCAGGAGTTCCTCGCTAACATCGGTTTGGGGACCGGCTTTGGCGAGAAGGGTTATTCGACGGTCGAGCGGCGTTGTGCGAGACCGACGTTTGACATCAACGGTATCACGTCGGGCTATCAAGGGGAAGGTTCCAAAACGATTATTCCCAGCAAGGCTTCGGCAAAGTTTACGTGCCGGCTGGTTCCGAATCAAGCCCCTGCGAAGATTGCGGAGGCGGTGCGTTCTTACGTTGCGGCGTTGATTCCTCCCGGCATTACTTGGGGGTTGTCGATGCAGCACGGAGCGGCGGGAATGAGTCTCGACCTCGACAAGAGTAAGTTTGTCGAACCGATGGCGAAGGCATTGGAAAAGACGTTTGATAAAAAGCCGGTCTTTACTCGTGAGGGTGGTTCGATTCCGATAGTGGCGGAGTTTAATCACGTTTTGGGAGCGGACGTTTTGCTCGTCGGTTGGGGACAGGATGACGATGCTCTTCATTCGCCTAACGAAAAGTTTTCGCTGGATGGTTTTCACAAGGGGATTCTCGCTTCGGCAAGGTTCTTTGCGTAGGGTTTCCGCCGGAATCCTATGGCGGCTTGTCGAGGTGAAAACCTTTTTTGCCCATTTTGACATATGTGTAAAATGTGGTAAATGTGGTTTTTGACTCTCGATACGCAACAACGTTACGGTCTTGTGCAAACGTGTCGACGGATGACCAGTCCGTCGACAAGTTTTCCTAATGGGGGTAGGTTGCCGACCGCCGGGCGGCAACGTGCGGTAGTCCGCACTGGAACCGTGAGTCGTTTGGTTATTCTCTGTCGGCTGTCGCCGACGCAACCGCCCGGCGGTCGGTTGCCTACCTTCCACTCCAAACTGAAACGTGTCAACGGACTGACGCACGCACATTTACGAGTGCTTGACAAAGTATTTTCCCCGTCTTATAATGGAGACGTAGTTTCACACTAAACGTCACCCCTAATAAAGAAAGGACAACACATGAAACGCATCATCACGCTCTTGTTAGCTCTGGGAATTCTGGCAACCGCACAACCCGCCGCCGTTGCCCAACTGACCGACGAAATGAAAGCAGACGGCTGGGTCTCCATCTTCAACGGCACCACACTCGAAGGCTGGAAGTCGAATGAAACCTACGAAGGTTTCAAGGTCGAAAACGGTACCATCGTCGGTTTCGGCGGACGAAACCACCTCTACTACATGGGAGAAGCGTACAAAAACTTCGAATTGAAGATCGATGTCAAGATTAACAACGACGGCAACTCCGGGGTCTACGTCAAATCGCAGTGGCAAGACGCAGCATGGCCCACCACCGGCTTCGAGTTACAAGTCAACAGTTCGCACAGAGACCATCTGAGGACAGGGACCCTGTACGGCATCGTCCAAATTCTTGAGGCACCGCACAAAGATGATGAGTGGTTCACCTACCACATCATTTGCAGAGGCAACGAACTTGTTGTCCATGTCAACGAAAAACACCTTTATACTTACGTTGACCAAAGGACAGGACCGCCAGCAACACCTATCACCGATGGGAACAAACGCATTGCCCAGACTGGGCACATCGCCTTGCAACAGCACCATCAGGGTTCTGTCGTAGAGTTCAAGAATATCTTCGTGAAGAAGTTGCCCGATTAGTGCGTGTTCTCGCATTAGGCTTGGAACGGCATGAAAAAGGTATCTGCGCACTTTGCGGTTAAAAATACTGCGCTGGCAGGAAAGAGTTAGCGTAAAACAAACGGAGCCCGTATCGGGAGATACGGCAGCCGGAGCTTCCGCACCGGGCTCTGATAACCGCACCGGGTTCTGTGAACTTTATGTAAACTTTCAACCGCCGGGGCAGTAAATTTCCCGCATGTTTCAATGGAGAGTCCTCTCGCCTGAAACGGGGAAACCTGTTATAATCGTCCAAACAAAGAGAAACAATTATGACAACACGATTCGTCCATTTACACAGTCACAGCCATTACTCCCCTCACAATGGCACCGCAAGTCCCGAACTACTGGCACGGCGTGCCAAGGTACTCGGCATGTCCGCTATCGCTCTGACCGATTACTGCAATCTCAACGGCATAGCGGAATTATGCCAAGCGGCGAAAAAATACAATATCAAGCCGATTCCCGGCATAGAAGCCAGTGTCGCCGGAAAAAGCCGAGCCAATAGCGAGAACGCATTCGGAATCACGCTCCTCGCCATGAATAAAGAAGGTTGGCAAAACTTGAATCAACTCGCACTGCCGATAATCGACACGAAGTTATTGGAGAAGCATAATGCCGGACTGATTTGCTTGAGCGGATTTGCCTGCGGAGAAGTCGGTCGCTTGTTGACCGATGAACCCAAGACCGGATTAACGAAAGCGAAAACCGTCGCCCAGTGGTATCAAAAAGTCTTCGGTGACCGTTACTATCTGGAACTGCGCAATCACGGCATTGAATCGCAGCAAGCGTTGTTCGACCAAACGGTCGCCCTTGGAGAGAAACTGGCGATACCGACTGTAGCGACGAATGACATTCATTACATCGATCCGGGCGATTGGAAAGCCCATGACCGCTTGCTCCGTCAGAAAGACGGCGGAATCAATGTCGATAAAGACGCTCCGATTATGGGCAGCATTCTGCATTATTTCCGTAGTACCAAGAAAATGCTTGCCGCCTTTACAGGACACGAAGCCGCCGTTGGTCGGACATTGGAAATTGCAGACCGAATCGAACCGAATGTCTGTACGTAACGAGGCACCGTACTGTAAACGTAGAATGTGGACGTTTTCTTTGCGCCATTTGTGTGCTTTGTGGTTAAAAAAGAAGGGGATTTAACCGCAAAGGGCACAAAAAACACAAAAAATAAAACTGCCCAATTTGCCTCTGTATAGATGGACAATTGTTGTATATGGTAACGGCATGTACGCCTCACTAAGTGCGGCGGCTAACGAGTTAGCACAGCGTTCACGATCTTTCCCGCTTCGCTCAGAATCTCCTGCAAATGTTCATTTTGACAAAGAATGTGATAGAATGGGAGAATCATGGTGCGGATTTATCTGGACAATTGTTGTTACAACAGACCGTTTGATGAGCAAAAACATGATTTGATTCGACTGGAAACAGAAGCAAAGTTGATGATTCAAAATAATATCAAACAGGGCTTGTGTTCGCTGGTCTGGTCTTTCATGCTCGACTCTGAAAACGATGAAAATCCTTCGGAAGATAAACGCGAGGTAATCAAACCATGGCGATTGATTGCGACGGAATACTGTCCGGCTTCCGGCGAAGTTTTGTCAAAAGCAAAGACACTCATGACACTGGGCTTAAGGCACAAAGATGCAATTCACCTGTCTTGTGCGATAAAACATAAATGCGATTATCTGCTCACGACAGACAAAAAGTTTCTGAATAAGGACTCTCGGATTGAAGGAATTAAAATCGTTAATCCCCTAACATTCATTCTTGAAACGGAGGAAACATAATGCTAATCGACAAGGTGAGAACCGACAATGTTTTACGGGTTGATGCCATGAACCTGTTGTTAAAGGGGTTGGGGGAACTTGAAACGGAGCGTTTTATTTATCTCATCAAGCGGGAACACTTTGATTACACCGAGTGGCAGCGTACCCTCTGGGACGATTTGACGATTGAGGAAGTCTATAAACTCGCCGCCGACCGAGAAAAGGAGCGAGAAATAAATAACCAAACCTGATTTCCTCGGCTAACTGTCCAACGCAACGTTAGCGATTCTACTCGCTTCGCTCAAAATCTCCTGCAAGTGTTCCTCGCTTTTATAAGACTCGGCGTAAATCTTGTAGATGTTCTCCGTTCCCGAAGGACGAGCGGCAAACAAACCGTTGGAAATCGTCACTGCCCGGAAACGCCCCCGTTTGACACATGGTGGTAATGGTGGTGTACAATGCGGGTGTAACTTTTGGGCTGTCGAAAGTCCCAATCCCCAAGGTATATCGGTATTTTTTGCTTTTTCACATAGAGGTACAAAGACACAGAGAGAGCAACAAAACTGCTCTTGCATTAAATCGAGATTTTCAAGAAAATACGTCATGGAGGTTCCGACTCACTTTTCCAGAATATATCAACGCTTGGCACTACTGCTCTTCGGCTCGCCGCTGTTGCTTGCCGTTGGTTGTTCGACGTACGAACCCTTCGCACCTGCGCGAGAGTTTTCGTGGCGATTAAGTGCCTCACAATCGAATAATCCGATATTTGTCGAAAATTACAATCATGAGTTCCTTTGGTCTATCGTGGTCGATGTCGTTGACAACCATTTTGAAATCGATAGGGAAATACCGATACGGCTCTATGGCAATGTCTTAACTGAGGGGCACCTCGAAACACATCCCCAAATAGGAGCTTCGCTTGCCGAACCGTGGCATGCCGACTCAGTAGGATTTTCGGAACGTTTCGATTGCACACTACAAACGATCCGCCGCCGTGCGGAAGTCCACGTCGTTCCGGCAAGCGGCGGATACACTGTCGAAGTGAAAGTGTTCAAAGAGTTAGAAGACAATCCCCGCCCGCTCCGTGCCGTTGCCCATGCGTCCAATCTGCGTTTTCGGGATAGCGTCGATGAGTTTGCCGACAAGGTTGATGTCGATCCGAATTCTGCCGGTTGGTTTATCATTGAACGAGACACAGCATTGGAAAATCTGTTACTTTTGGAAATTGTCTATCGTTTGAAAAATCCGCCAGCGATTGTGCGCCCAGCAAAGGAGCCGATCCGTGGTTAAAACGTTCACGCAACATATCCCCAAAACACGACCATGTGAACGCTGCCAAATTTTTAGGAAAAGCCTTAAGGAAAGGCACGCTACTCAACCGCAACCTTTTCGCCGCCGAAGCGCACGATACGTCTCTTTCCATCGACGACTGCTTCAACAACCAATTCGTTGCCGTCCCGCTTCCATGAAACATCCGTCTGCGGAACCGACTCCGTTTCGGCAACCTTCCACGGACGAACGACAAGCAGAAATTCGGCATCCGGCTTCTTTTCCGTCGTCTTTGCTGTGACGTGCCACTCACGAACAGTGATCCTCGGCAGCGGATTAGGATCGTATTGGTTCGTTTGACTAATTTCCAACTCTTCCGGGATCAATAAATCGACACGACAAGCAGCTTTATCGACACGAATACCGATGTTACGCAGTGCCGTGAGCGGCTTGATCAATTCAACCGCAGCAGGGTCAGCAATCGGCGTTTGCTTGAAAGTTTCCTCAATCCACGTTGAAAATAGTTTATCGTTTGCCGCCGATTTTCCGTCAGGAAACCAAACGTCCAGCGGCTGAATCGGCTGCTTCGCATGGAGCCAGTACTCGAAGGTCGCCGGTCGAACCGCTTTGAGCCGGTCATACACAAGCAAAAAGTCAGGCTTAAAAAAGACAACGCTCCGCCGGTATTGCTCCAAAACCTTTCCGTCAGGATAATCCGCATTGTCTCTTGCACGGTAAGCCTCATGTGCATCGCCAACAACAATGTCGTAATCGGAATGGTTCTCGAATTGGACGATTTTTCCGATTGCCTCCCAACTACGCGGAAGTTGACTGATACCATCGACAGTGATATTGTTTACACTGCGGGTTGACCACATCCAGCCGGCATGATGCGGACTGCCGTAAGAATCATACCAACCGGAATTGATTAACAGGTCTTCGTTCCACGCTGAAAAAATGAATGAATTCTGTCCTTCATATCCGTGCGAAAAAGCACCAAACGGTGCGGATGCCGACTTGAACAGAACTTGCACGTTATCGGTTCCGTCGAGCAGATTCGTGTTTAAGGCGGCTTGTCCTGTTCCGCGAAACCAACGTGATGTCGGAAGATCGGTCGGGTCCTTCGCTTCTACCGGCTCGTGTCCCAAAGTTGCCGACTTCCGAATGAACGTGTAATAGTTCGCAGGCGGACGGAAATTTTGATGGGCATCGACATACCAACGCCAATACGGATTGCCCGACTGCATTGCAACGATGTCCACTAATTCCAACCAATTTCCCGATCTGACATTGACAGCACCATCGCCAAATTGTTTGCCGACTTTACCCGGCGGCGTAAAATAAAGCGGATAAAAGCCAATCTGAGAATAGTACGGCTTGTCGAAGGCATTGATGTCAAACGCCGCTTTCATCGCATCTGCCCACCAACAGAATCGAATTTGGTACGAATTCCAGTACATCAACCCTTCGTGCCAACCGCCGTCGTCGTCGCTCCAGACAGGATAGGTCGCATAAAAATTGTTCATTGCATGCCAAACCCAATCTGCCGCTTCAGGAATCTCTCCGTAAAACGCCAGACCGACTTCACCGAGAAAATGCCAAGACCGATTGTTGTGCGACTCGTAAGGTGTCCAAAACATTCGCGGGTAAAGATGCCGGAACATTTCGCCGCCGCGAATTTTCATCACGGCTCGGCAACGTTCTTTTTCCTCTTCGGTCAGGCGGGGATAAAGGAACGTATATGTCCGAGAAAAATGGTAATTGTACGGCATTCCGGCTTCGTCGTTATAACGAAATCCGGTCGCACCGACCGGGTCCCATTCGAGGGCATCCATCAGGAGTTTTTTGGACAGTTCAGCATATTTTTCATTTCCGTCCAAATTCCAGACGAACGCCAGCAAGGCAGCGTTTTCGAGAACGTTGATAGTCCTTACGCGGTTGCCCCACCAGGTTTCACGCTCCTCTATATTGAACCTGCCCGCGATATAGAGCGGCGGTTCCGTCGTGTCAGGCGGATTTTGCAAAAGATTGTCGCAACGTCTGACCAGTTCTCTGTATTCGGCATTCAATTCATTTTTTGCCAGTTCCCGGAGTCGCTCCATTCCTTCGGGACGGACGAAGAGGCGGGGATGTTGTGTCGGAATACGGCTCAACAATTCCTCCCGCTCCGGCAACGGCATTGGTCGAGCCGAGTCGGGAATCTCGAATGTTCGCGTCTGACTCCAATTCGTCGGCGTACCGTCTCTGTCGAATCCTCGGTATTGCCAAGAGTAATTACCCGCCGGAAAGACTTTCGGCGGCGTGTGGGTGTTGAACGTTACGTTGTCGATACGATAAAGGGCTTCCTGCTTTGCGGTATCTTGGATAGTGAGTTCCCATCGGACGATATTCCGCATAGGTCGCCAAACGAAACTGGGCGGCGACACGGCAAGCGTTTGATTGTCGGCGGGGCGGTATCCCCATTCGCTGGGGCGCATCGGGGCCTCATCGAGCGTAATGTCCGCAGCAGTAAGAAAGGAAACGACTCCGAAAAATACAGACAAGCAAAAAAAGGAACGAAACATGATATACCTCCGAAAGTGTTACGAATAGAAAAGGAGGGTTAACCGCCTCGCTTGAGAGGCGTAAGGTTAACGCTCCGCGAGCGGATCGGCTAACTTCGCTTTTTCAATTCTTCGACCTTGTCGGTCTTTTCCCAAGTGAAGTCGGCATCATCACGTCCGAAATGTCCGCCCGCCGCCGTTTTGCGGTAAATCGGACGACGCAAATTCAACGTCTCAATAATGCCCGAAGGAGTCAACGAGAAAACTTCCCGAACGATCTGCGACAGTTTTTCCTCGTCCACCTTTGCCGTCTTCCAAGTATCGACCAACACGCTCACCGGTTCAGGAACGCCAATCGCATACGCCAACTGGATTTCACACGAGTCGGCAAGTCCCGCCGCTACGATGTTCTTGGCAATGTAACGTGCCATGTAGGCGGCACTTCGGTCAACCTTCGTCGGGTCTTTACCGCTGAACGCTCCGCCGCCGTGCCTCGCCCAGCCGCCGTAAGTATCAACGATAATTTTCCGTCCCGTCAGACCGCAATCGCCATGAGGACCGCCGACCACAAATTTGCCCGTCGGGTTAATGTGATATTTGATGCCCTTCGTGTCCAAATCCTTCGGCAGTACCGGCTCGATAACCTGCGGAATGACGTAGTCCGCAATCGCTTTCTGATCGACGCTCGGATCATGCTGTGTCGAAACCACGACCGTATCGATCCGCACCGGTTTGAAGCCGTCGAACTCGATGGTTACTTGACTTTTGCTATCGGGACGGAGCCAGTTGACTTCGTTTTTGAATCGGGCTTCGGTCAGCCGATTGGTAATCCGGTGTGCCAGTGCGATGGGCAACGGCATCAATTCCGGCGTGTGATGGCAGGCGTATCCGAACATGAGTCCTTGATCTCCGGCACCGATTTGTCCGGCGTGTCTGCCGTCGGCATCGTCGTTGACTCCTTGGGCAATATCAGGACTTTGGCTGTCCAGTGCAACCATCACGGCGCAGGTATCGGCACAGATCCCCCATTGGTCATCAGTGTAACCGACCTCTCGAATGGCGTTGCGGACAACGGTTTGGTAGTCGATTTTCGCCTTGGTGGTGATTTCGCCAGCGATGACGGCGAGACCGGTATTGACCAATGTTTCGCAGGCGACGCGGCTCATCGGATCTTCGGCAAAGAGAGCATCGAGAACGCCGTCGGAGATTTGATCTGCCAGTTTATCGGGATGTCCCATGCTGACGGCTTCGCTCGTAAAAAGTTTTTTAGACATGAACTATAAGGGGTTTCAGTTTAACGAGTGTATAGAGTACCATCAACGAAGGGATGTGTCAATCCCTGTAGATGCGCACCCTTTACCTTTGCCGCTCCAACCCTGAAACTTGCCGACAGATCAATAGCGTTAAAAACAATACTCCGCAATATCTATTTTTTCCGTGTCGTTTTCCGGCGGTCCGGTTAGGACTCGAACCCCTAAAGCAGTCAGAGCCAACGTGTGTTCAAAATGCGCGCTTGGTTTGTGATCGTTTGTTATAATCGTCCAGTGATCCCGGAGCGTCCGGATCTTTTTCGTTCCCATATTGACCATCGGTTCCACAGCGAGAACAATGCCTGGCACCAAGTCGAAGTCGGATCGCTTAATGTGTTGATTAAAATAATGCGGCACCTGTGGATCTTCGTGCATTTCTCTGCCGATTCCATGCCCTACCAGTTCTTCAATCACGGAAAAACCGTTTTTATGAGCAAGAGTCTGCATTTTTTTGGCAACAACACTCCACGTCGGTGACCTGCCCATTTCTTCAATCGCGATGTTCAACATTCCTTCGGTAACTTCCAGAAGCCGCCGTTTATCGGCGGAAATTTTTCCTGCGGCAAAGGTTCGGGCAGAATCGCCGCACCACCCTTTGGTTTGCGAACCGGCATCCAGGATTTTGCTTCCGATGTCGATTTCTACAATGTCTCCTTCCCGTAACACTCGGTCGCCCGGAATCCCGTGAACAACCTGCTCATTGACGCTGATGCATGTTGCCGCTGGAAATGGTACTTTTCCTGGCACGCCTTTGAAGAGTGGAATGACGTGATGATCA
>Ga0099364_10007468_pt1 | contig 15599 bp, 11 predicted proteins | sample TergutTh196P3_FD_73070 | JGI IMG/M metagenome (GOLD analysis project Ga0099364, IMG submission 73070) | Microcerotermes parvus P3 segment gut microbial communities from Pointe-Noire, Republic of the Congo - Th196 P3 | ecosystem: Host-associated > Arthropoda: Insects > Digestive system > Gut ...
AAAAACCGATTTTGTATCAAGAGGTTTCCAAATTTCCGGAAGTACGTAGGGATTTGGCGTTGTTGGTGGATCAACATATCACATTTGCCGAAATCGAAAAACTTGCTTACAACACCGAAAAAAACTATCTCCAATCGGTGAATTTATTCGATGTTTACGAGGGCGACAAATTGCCGGAAGGCAAGAAATCATACGCTGTTTCGTTTATTTTGCAAGACTTCGAAAAAACCCTCAGCGAAAAACAAATCACCGGCGTCATGGAGAAAATGATGCGACAAATGACCGAGAAATTAGGGGCTGTGATTCGGTAGTTTTTTATTATTTAGGATTTGTAGGGGCGACGCACGCCTCTTGCCGTAGCCCTGTGCATGCCCTCGCACGAAAATCCGCAAGGTTTCCTCGTTTTTATCCAATGTGCTATAAACGGTCGCTATGGTGTACAACATTTCGATCATCAGGCGGGTCGTTTATTACAGACACGAAAAAAAAATAACATGCAAAATTTTTTCCAAAAAAATCGTATCTTTGCAAGCAAAAAGTGCAACCTTTTCAAATTTGTGCATCATATAAGTAAGGAATATGCAAAAAATAGACTGGAACGAGGTTTACCGAAAACAATCGGGAGTGCTGATCGGCGTTGCTTACCGCTACATTCGAGAGCGTAAGCAGGCAGAGGATTTGGTGCAAGATGCTCTTATTGTTGCCATCCAAAAAGCCGAAAATTTTTCGGGAAAAGGTGCGTTCGAGGCTTGGTTGCGAAAAATTGTGGTCAATGAATGTTTGATGTATCTGCGTAAAGCGAAAATTAAAACGGAAAATCTTGACGAAATGTTGTACGTAGAAACGATGGATACATCGCCCTTGTACGCCGAACACGAAGATGATTCCGACAAACGAAAAATCATCGAACGTTGCGATTTTTCGAGAGAGGATTTACTCGACATTGCAACGCATTTGCCGGAGCATCATCGTTTGGTGTTCAACATGTATGTGATTGACGGATTTTCTCACAAAGAAATTTCTGCACAGTTAAACATCAGCGAAGGCACGTCAAAATCGCACTTGAACCGAGCCAGAAAAAAATTGCAAGATCTTTTGTATGAAAAAGCCATCGATATGGAAAAGAAAAAGAAAAAACGATTGTTGGTTGCGGGTTGGTTTGGTGCAATGTTTGGAAAAGTCAACATGGTCGATGCCATGCACCGCAAGGCATTTGCGGATTTCACCTTGTTTGCACCTCCGCCATCCATGGGATTGGAACAAGCAATTTTGTCCGCACCAACAGCATCCGTAGGATTGTCCGCAACGGCAACAACACTGATTGCAAGTGCTGTTGCAGTAGGTGGTGTAGGCGGAACGATTGGTGTTGTGGAATACCAAAAACATCGTACCGAACAACCGAACACTGTGATCGAATATCAAATTCCGGAAACACTCGATGATGATTCGATGACTGAAATTCTCGAAACCGCCGGTACAACAACGTTCCCTTCGAGAACATCCGAGAACGAAATAACAACACAACCAATCATCGACGAAATAACCGATACCATTCCGGAAGAACCGGTTATCATCAAAAAAACCACAGTCATTTATGAATACGATTAGACATTTTTTTACACTTGTTTTGATTGTCGTCGGAACAAGTTTTTTTGCACAAGCCAAACGCGACACCATTTTTATTTACGACACCATTCGCATCAGCGTTCCTCGCACAACACAACAACCGGCAGACAATTTTTTTGAAGAACCAAGTGCAACCTTTTCAAAAGATAGCATCATAATAGATGAAACACAAAAACAATCTACTATGAGCAATTTTAGACAATCAGCCAACCAATTGATTCGCCGAATCGCAGTGGGTGCAATGGCTGCAACATCAAGTATTTCGCCGAATTTAGTCAAGGCGGACACGATTTCGGAACCTCCCGAAACACCAATTACAAACACGGTCGTCAAGCAAATTATTGAAGTCGATAGTGTGATTACACCATTGAAAAAAGCACCGCTTTATCTGAGTTTTGCATATCCTCTCGGACTGTACGGTGCTGATTCCGATGAGTATGTTTTTAATATGGCGTTTAGCGTGCTAACCGGCTCTGTTGGCGGGATTAACGGCATTCAATGGGCAGGAATTTACAATCAAGTGAGCGATCAAATGCAAGGTATTCAGTGGGCAGGAATTATGAATTTGACCGGTTCTGTTGAAGGCATTCAATGGGCGGGAATTGCCAATTTTGCAAAGGATATCAAAGGGATTCAATGGGCAGGAATTTTTAATCAATCCCACGATATGCAAGGCTTTCAATGGGCTGCAATTGCGAATGCCGCCGATCATGTGAAAGGTATGCAGTGGGCGGGAATTTACAATGCCGCGGATTCGCTCGAAGGTATGCAATGGGCAGCAATTGCGAACGAAGCTAAAGATGTTCATGGTGCACAATTTGCCGGAATTTACAATAAAGCGGAATCTGTTCGTGGCGTTCAATTCGGATTAATCAATTCCACGAAAACCTTATCGGGCGTGCAATTCGGACTTATCAACAAAGTCGATACCATTGAAAAAGGTGTGTCGATCGGTTTATTTAATTTCTTGAAAAAAGACCGATTTCAAGAATTGGAATTGAGCTATAATACCTACCAAACAACATTTTTGAACTACCGTTTGGGTGGTCGAAAACTTCACGCTTTATTGGGTGTTGGAACAAGTTGGGAGCATCGACATTTGGAGTGGCGATTGGGTTTCGGAAACCAAACGCGTTTGCTAAAAAGTGATTTCTATTTACAACCGTCAATTTTTTGGACCAATTCATCGTATTACCATAGAAATTTTTGGCAGACGTATCAAGATAATTGGACAAGTTTAACCTGTGGTATAGCCTATTATTGGGGCAATAAAATCGGTTTCAAAATAACGCCTGCACTAAATTATTGGGTTGATTGGAATCGTCCATGGCGTGAGAATAACAACAATCTTACAGACCGTGTTTCCTACGACTTTGCATTGGAATTCGGATTATCAGTTAAATTATAAAAACAACATCATCATGAAAAAAATTATTTTTATCAGCATAACAATCATTTTATTATTCGCATCTTGCGAAAGACACGAGCGTATTCGCCCGTCGGGACAACTCGTTACTCAATCATTTACATTTTCAAAAATCACCGGAATAGATATTGGCAATAATGCTGTGGTGTACATCAACATTTCGGAAGACATCGACGATCATATCCACGTGACTGTAGATGACAACGTGCGTCCATATCTTGACGTGGATCTATCAAGAGAAAACGTAATGATTCGATTTCGTCATGTATCATTTATCGGGCGACAACCTACTCTTCACATTGCTTTGAATGTGAAAAATCTGAAACAACTCGGACTTAGCGGAGCGACTGCTTGTCAGATTGAAGATGTATTGACTTGCGAGAATTTGAAAATTAATTTGAGTGGTGCATCTGAACTTCGCGGAGAAATTGAAGTCCATACAATCTCCGCTACGCTTAGCGGTGCATCGAAAATAAGGTTAGTCGGAGAATGTAAAGAATTCAATTTAACGTTATCGGGTGCAAGCGATATGTCGGGCTACGACATGGTTTGCGATGATTTGAAAGCAAATTTTTCCGGTGCAAGCAGTGCAAGCATCACGGTGTTGAACAACCTTTCGGCTGTGCTGTCGGGTGCGTCTACCTTGCGTTACGACGGAAATCCGACAATTGTTAAAAGTAATCTTTCGGGAGCATCAACGTTGAGAAAACGTTAGATTATCACACCACTACCCAAACATAATTTCGAATTTTCGTCATAAATTACGCCGAATTGTCCGGCGGCAATACCCTGAATTTTTTCATCTGATTCAATCGTGTAAATGTCGCCGGTTTTGCGTAGTTTTCCTTTCGTAAAGTCAGGCGTGTGGCGGATTTTGAAGGTAATATCTTTTTCGTCAGAAAAGTTTCCGAAAACATCTTTGGTGATAAATTCAAAGCCTTGTAAATGCACAATTTTTCCGTATTGCGTTTCCGGATCATAACCGCGAGAGGCGTAAATCACATTGTTTTCAATATCTTTTTTTACACAAAACCAAGGGCCACCACTCAACCCTAAACCTTTTCGTTGTCCGATGGTGTGAAACCAATATCCCTTGTGTTTTCCAAGGATTTCGCCGGTTTCGTTGTCAACAATCAAACCTTGTTTTTCGCCCAAATATCGACGAATAAAATCGTTGTAATCTATTTTTCCCAAGAAACAAATACCTTGACTGTCTTTTCGGTCTGCACTCGGCAAACGCTCTTGCAGTGCGATATTCCGAACTTCACGTTTGAGTAAATCTCCAATCGGAAACATCAATTTTCGAACTTGCATCGCATTGATTTGTCCTAAAAAATAGGTTTGATCTTTGATGTGATCTTTGGCAGTTGAAAGATAGGTTTCGCCTGAAATTTCAGTTGTTGTAGCGTAATGACCGGTGGCGATTTTATCGAAATCACGACCATATTTTTCTTCAAAACTTCCGAACTTAATCATCTTGTTGCACATCATATCGGGATTCGGAGTTTGTCCTCGACGAACAGCCTCAATCGTGTAATTGACCACGTTTTCCCAATATTCTTCATGCAACGAAACGATTTCAAATTTGCATCCATATTTTTTGGCGATGTATGTTGTAATCTCAATATCCTCTTCCGCCGGACAATCTATATAACCGTGTTCGTCTTCCATGCCGATTCGAATATAAAAAATCGTCGGCTCAAAACCCTTGTCTTTTAAGCGTTTTACGATGACAGAACTGTCAACTCCTCCCGAAACCAATGCGGCGATATTCATAAGATTTTTTTAATCACGCAACACTTGAAACATACCGTTTGTGTCAATTTTGATAATGCGAGATGCTTTGGTTTCTCCAAAATGTTCATCGTATTTTTCATCAACAACCAAATCAACTTGTTTAACAACTTCCGGATTGACCGTTTGCAAACCCGTTGGCGACGGCTCTCCCGTGTAATTAGCAGAAGTCGAAACAATCGGCGAATCCAATGCACGAATAATGTTTTGACAAAATTCATGTTTGGCAACTCGGATACCCACACTTCCATCTTCCGCAGCGATATTTTTCAAAACACCTTTGGCTTTGGGATAAACAATGGTCAGCGGTTTGTCGGTCGCCACAATTAAATCGTAAATTATAGGCGGAATATATTCAACGCAATTTTCCAAACGTTCTACAGAATCAACCAAAACAATCATACTTCGAGCATTTGCGATACGTTTGATTTCAAGAATTTTTGCAATGCCTTTTTTACTTTTCACATCACAGCCCAACCCCCAAATTGTATCCGTAGGATAAAGCATCGTGCCATCATTTTGTAAAATTTTTACGTAGTTTTCAATGTTTGTATTCATAATTTTTTTTTGCAGTATTATGTATCAAAAAGAGTTATTTTTTTTCGTGTTCTTGTTCAAAGTTTAGCAGTTCGTTTTGCAGTTCCTCTGCTGAAGGCAAGGCTGCTTTGATTTCATCGGCGAGCTCGGTGTAGTGGAAGGCACTCACGCCGATGGGGTTGTTCACATCTTTTAGCGAAAATTCTACGGCGTAGTTGTTTTTGTTTTTGCAGAGTAGCATTCCGATGGTGGGGTTATCGTTGTGGTCTTTGACCAATTCGTTAACAGCCGTGATGTAAAAGTTGAGTTTGCCTACAAATTCCGGTTCGAATTTTCGTGTTTTGAGTTCGATGACTACATAGCATTTCAGTCTTGTGTGATAGAACAGCAAATCTGTTCGATATTTATCGTCGCCAACTTTGAGCGTAAACTGCCGACCCATGTAGGCAAAGCCGATACCCAATTCGGGGAGGAATTGGGCGATGTGTTGTATGAGTGCTTTCTCCAATTCGGTTTCCTTTACTTTCTCCGACAGTTGTAGGAAGTCGAAGTTGTAAGGGTCTTTCATCATTTCGTTGGCGAGGTCGCTTTGTGGCTCGGGCAGGGTTAGGTTAAAATTGGTAATGGCTTTTCCTTGCTTTCCGTAGAGACCGTCTTCGATGTGGTATTCGAGTACGGCACGGCTCCAGTTGTTTTCAATGGTTTTGTTGATGTAGAATAGGGCTTGGTCGAGGTCTTTGGCCTTTTCAATAATACATACATTGTGGCTCCAAGGAATTGAAGTCAATTGTTGAACAACTTGTGCAACAATTTCAGTATCTTGATTTTCAAAGAGTTGTATTTGTCCCACAACTTGTGGGATAATTTTTTGGCTGCTACTTTCTAATTGTCCCACAACTTGTGGGACAATTACATTATGCTGTAAAACAGGTAGATAATATTGATAGAATCTTTTCATTCTGAAAAGATTTGTCCGAGAAAAGCCCGACATTTCGGGAAATTCTGCTTTCAAATCTTTGCTCAACTGATCTATTAAGCCACTACCCCATTTGGCAGTTTCCTGTTTCTCGGCAATTTGCCTGCCCATATCCCAATAGAGCATGATCATTTGGCTATTAACCGAAAAGGCTGCCTTTATTTGCCCTACTTTGATTTGCTGCTTAAGGTCGCTTAGCCAGTTGCGATATTCTGAAAGATTTAGGATTTCATTCATGGTAAATTTTTTGCAAAGATACGAATTTTTTTTGAATTTTCTTAATACTTTTTTTGAGAGCAAAAAAGGCCGTCATGTCGAGCGGAGCCACGTAGTGGCGAAGTCGAGACATCCCCCGGCTATTGCCTTTTTCCATCATGTAGGGGCGTATGCAATACGCCTTACCAAACATAAAAAAAAACGAAATGCTTTGCATTTCGTTTTTTTTTCGTATCTTTGCAAAAATTAAACACATTGCCTATGAAAAAATAACGTGCTGGTACGCACATTGTAAACTATATTGGAAGAAGCATTTTAGTTATTCTTTCTCACTAAAAATCTGACAATTTGAAGCAGAGGAAAGATTAAGTCAAAATGTTCACGCGACGCGTGGACTTTTGCTTATTCTGCCTTTGCGGGTTATGTCAGATACCTTAGTGAGCGGAGTACTATAAAGTACCACGCTTTTTTTATGTGCGTATGCGAACAACAAAACTCATCGGTACAGCAACAAAATCAATTTAATATATCAATGGTCTGCTTAAAGGAGCAGACGTTAAACAAAACAATCAATGAAAAAACTTATTTATACCATGACCGCCGTTATTGCGTTTTCGCTTGTGTTTATTTCTTGTGACAAGGATCCAAAAGAAGAAAACGGAATTAAAAAACTACCATCAAAAATTACGTGGACTCTCGACGATCACACTCGGACAGAATGGACTTTCAAATATAATGAACGAAACCAATTAACGGAGTTTGTTGAAACAAGGATGGCGTATCACGATGAATTGGACACAAGTATTTGGGTTACAAAAATCGAATATGACGCCAACAATAGGCTGTCGAAATGGAGTATCGATGGCGGTTATTCTGAAGTGAATACTGTTCAATATGTGGGCAACAATCAAATGATTATTACTTCTGATTGGCCAAAAACAACGCATATCACAATTAACGCCAGCGGACAAATAACAAAATACGAAGATGCAGAATTTATTTACACAGATGGAAATCTAACTCAAGCGTACAGCTTAAACTATAGCTATTCTAATGTGCCGAATGTGTTTCGCAATGCTACAAATCCGGACTGGCTTTTATTTTTAATTGGTGAATTTGGTTCCATTTTTTCTCCTCCAAGTAAAAATATGCTTACAAAATCTGGAATATACTACGACGATGATTATTTCCAAGAATGGGCTTTCTCACAATATCAAACAGATTCGGATGGTTATGCACTATCATGCAAGGTTATTGAAACATTTGCCCCGAGTTCCAACATCATCTACACAGAGGAATCAATTATGACCTTTGAATACGTTTCTGCAAAATAGTTTTTTGCAAAAAATGTAATTTCAGATATTCCAGCAACGACGGTGCTCGAAAACACCGTCGTTTGTTTTTTTCAAAATAAAATTTGGTCAATTCAAAATTTGTATGGGTCGAAAATTTTCGACCCCTACGGACATTCGCGACAATCGCCGTAGGGGCGACCCTTGCGGTCGCCCCTACAAATTCGGGAATGGTCAATAGCCGGGAGATGTCTCCGCTACGCACGCTTTGCGTGCTACGGTCGACATGACGGGAAAACTCCGCTCAACATGACGACGCGTATCGCCATCGTCTGTAGCCTATAAATCCTACGGCTGAAAGGATAACCAAAAGTGTCGGTAATCCTAAAATCAACAAGAGCCATTTGTTTTTTTCTTGCTCAATTCGGGGTTTATCAAGTAAACGAAGTTTTACAATCTTTGCTCGCAAATCCAACAATAACGTACCATCCAACAAATAGTTCACGCAATTCACGATGAACGTTTTGTTAGCATACGTTTGTTTGGTATACGGATCAAAGCCCATCGGAAAGGGTTGATTCTGCTCGAAACTATAACGATTTTTGATGATGTCGGCATCCGAAATAACAATCATTTGCGTGAATTCGCTTTGATGTTTCATGGGTATGTTGATTTTCTCTAAGCCGTATGCCATGCGGTTTCTGAAATGCGATTCGAACGAACCTTCCAACAAAACTGCCACCGGCAATTCGCCTTTTTGAAAATCATTCGGACTGAGATTTTCTTTGACAATATCAAAATTCACAATCGACGGAAGTCCCACCGTTCGCGTATAAGGCGAAGTTGTCAAAAGAATAGTTTTGTGAATTTCGTTTTCCAACGTATCCATCGAGGAAATAAATTCGGAACGAATCGGATTCAAATTTCTGACAATTGGGTGCTGATTTTGTGAAATCAACATCGGCAAAAACGGATACGGAAAAAATTCGGTTTGCGGTCGATCGCCGATATAGCCCGTAACCAAAGGCACAGAGCCGGCAACCAAATCCAAAATCAAATTCGAATTTATTCTCACTCCATAGCGAAACAACATATCGCCGAGATTATGCGGATATTCCAACGTGAATTGTTCGCCACGAATTCTCAGCGTATCAAGTGCTGCATCGCTCGATTCCATTGCCCACAACACTTTCCCGCCGTGCATGATGTATTGGTCAATCGTCCATTTGTCGATGTCCGGAACGCGAAACTTTGGTTGAACAATGATAATTGCATCGTAAGCCGGCACAATTTCGTTGGTCTCCTCTGAAAATTTCAGCAATGTCAGTGGATTTTGATTCATTCGCACACGCTCTATTTCGTAGAAACTTCCCAATGCATACATGGCTTCAACGGTTTCAAAAACATCCGCTTGATCATGTCCGTCAATAAACGCAACACTTTTTTTATCGTTTTGCGTAAGATTGTAAATAGTCGACATCAGTTGATATTCCAGCGTTTGAATGGAGTTGTTAAGTGCCTCTTCGGGCGAAATCCCGACCTGCGATTGCAACAATTCCATCACTTCCGTTTTGCTTTGATACGCGACTTCGGCTGTTGGAAAAATCAATTTTCGAGACGTTCCGCCTTTTTCTCGCATTTCCACATTCGTAGGTGTGATGCCGATTTGCATCAATTCAAACGATTTTCTCGCACGTTCTTGTTCGTCTTTAATGTTGTATAAATTTACAAATTCGAATTGCACGTTGCTGTTATGTGCTCGAAATTCTTCCAACATTTCGCGTGTAGCATTTCTCAAACGCTTGAAACCGGGCGGCAAATCGCCATCCAAGTAAATTTTGAAATACACCACATGATCCAAATTTTTAATCAAATGTTTGGTATTGCGATGTAGGGTATAACGTTTTTCGGAAGTCAAATCCAATCGCAGGAAAACGAAGGATACCGCTATATTCAGAGCAACCACCCCAAGCAAAATTTGTCCAAAAAACCATGTTCGTTTGTTGAATGATTTCTTTTGTGCTTGCAAACGATTCAACGTTAATGCCACAAAAATAGCGATAATTCCCAGAAAATACGCCATATCCCGAATATCAATCACACCACGACTCATCGAATCGTAATGAACGCTCATCCCCAAATCTTGCACGAAAGTTTCGTAACGACCAAAAAATCCGCCGATCAAATCGAAACCAAACAACATAAATCCACACACGATTACACTCAAAATAAATGCGACAATTTGATTTTTCGAAACCGCCGAAAGAAAAATCCCGATAGCCGTGAATGCCCCACCAATAAAGAGTAATCCGAAATATGAACCCCAAATTCCACCCATATCCAAATGACCCATTTGACTCAATTTTTCAATTGCATAAACATAAGTCGCCGTTGGAACCAACGCTAAAACAAGCAAGGTTGCACACGCCCAATACTTCGCCATCACAATTTGAAAATCGCTGAGTGGTTTTGTCATCAAAATTTCGATACTTCCTGTTCGTCTTTCTTCCGAAAAACTTCGCATCGTAATCGCGGGAATCAGAAATAAAAACACCATTGGTGCCATGCTGAAAAACGCATCTAACGTGGCATAGCCGAAATCAAAGATATTATAGTTTGATGGAAAAACAAACAAAAACAATCCGGTCAACAGCAAAAAAACAATGATGACCAAGTATCCCATCACGGACGAAAAAAACTGCGAAATTTCTTTGAAATATAGATGTTTCATGGGTGCAAAGATACGAAAAAAAACCGAAACGCAAAGCGTTTCGGTTTTTTTTCGTTTATGATTTATGAATTATGAATTATGAATTGTTGTTATTGTTTCACCACCTTCGCAACATGGCTACCAATCCGCAGAATATAGGTGCCGGGTTGGAAGGGCGACATGTCGATAGTGAATAGTGAATAGTGATTAGTGAATAGTGGTGGCTGCGCCACATAGACGCGTTTTCCGGTCATATCAAACAGTTCGATGATATCACCGGGCTGCCATTCATCATTCATAATCCATAATTCATAATTCACAGGATTCGGATAAATTTCCAATCCCTCATCCGTTTCTATCTCGGTGATGTTCGTCTGTTCGCACTGCGGACCGGTCAATTTCGGTATGCCTTGCGTAATTTCATGGTCGCAACGGGTACATTTTTTGAACTCAACACCGGCATTGTCGCAGGTGGCAGGGGTGCGTTCGGTCCAGTTTGCGGGTAAGTCATGTCCGAGTGCGGTGATAGGGCGTGTTTCTAAAACGTGCTGACACCTTGTGCAACGGCGGTCCTCCGAGCCTGCTACTTCGCAGGTGGCGGCGAGGGTGGTGTGCCATGCACCGGCGTCGTGACCGAAATGGTAACATGAATCGAAAGGTATTGGTACTGCTGTAATTTTTATATCATTAATTGAAGTGTTGCCATTTCGTCCTAAGCCATTTGCTCCATCGAAATATATTCGCAGATATACCACGTCTTGATTGCTCATCGTTATTGGAAGACTGAATTCGTCATAAGTCGGTTGTAAGGCGTCGTACGAGTCATTGGAAACTCTAACGGGGTGCACAAGCGAATTTTCTACCGGTGTAAACGAACCTGTTGAGCCTATACGGTAAGCAAGTCTGAATGTGTCAGGCCCACTTCCGGTTGATTTTTGAGTGCAGGAAAACGTTATGTCTTCATGCCCTTTGGTACTGAATTTTAGTTGGAATGCGGTAGCGTCGTCGATTCCGACTTCGTTTGCCGGTTGCCAGCCGTTGGTTGTCACGGTTTCAGCATTGTTTATAACGATTGGTGTTCTTTCGGTACTACCGTTGGAGCCGATGACAATTTGCTGATTGTTGTCCCAAGCGGTTAATTCCGACACATCGGCAAATATACCTTCATCTGCGTTAAATTTGTTGCCGGGGTCAGCCATCACAGTTGCACTTTCTCGTTTGAGAGCCACAAGCAGAACGGCATCACCATCGCAAGTACAGAATTCATCGAGTTTTCCGCAATGCTCGCAATAATCGAAAAGCACGTAGTTTATGGTATAGTTGTCGTATGCAACAGCATTTTGGTAGGTGTATGCACTAACTTCTATCTTGTCGGCAGACACAGTAACCGCCGAAAACGTTGGTAGAAAAATATCGCCGGATTTTGCGGTACCGTTGTGCGTGGCAATGTCGCCGGGAATAGGTTCAAAATCAAACGCAGCCGCATTCGGCAAGTTGAACACCATACCGCCGGGCGTGTCGTCGGGTACTATGTCAAGAGATACAGGGCAAACTCGTTTACTTCGGAAATAATAATGTTCATCACCGACAAGGGCTAAATCTACGCCATAATCACGGAACAAAATCCTCATATCTGCATAGAAAGTATGACGATCCTCGCGGGGATAATTGTTACCTGCAAATGCTCCGACAGGCATCTCGTGGAGCATCACCACTTTCCAATCAATGCCATTGTCGGGCTGATTGGCGTCTATAAGTAACTCTTCGAGCCACGCTAATTGTGCGGTCATGATGGCTTTTCCAAATTCTATATTTGACGTGGCGGGATAGCGATGGGTTTGCATCCCTGTGTTCATGGAAATAAATCGTGTGTTGCCATAGTCGAAAAAGTGCGTAGTTTGTTGTGTAACCGAATGTCCGGTTGCACCATTGTCGGGCAAGGTGTGATGATCGCGGAATGTGGTAGATGCACCGGCAGTTCCATACGTTTCATCTTGTGGTCTGCCTCTACCTCTGTTAATATCATTGTTTCCGGGAGAAATCATGTGCGCATAACTCGCCAAAAAGGGCTGTGCCGCTGTGAAAAACAGCATGTGCTGTTGCGACATTGTGCTACTTCCGCTGTTATCTTCGCTATTGACGCAATCGCCGGTATTGATCATAAAGGCGATGTTTTCCGCACCAACGGTAGAGACCGCTTGATTGAGCAGTTCGCCCCATGCCGTTGCACTTTGCAGATTCGTTTTGCCGTCACTATTAGCCGTTCTGCCCATTTGCGGGTCGGTAACGTGTATAAAGGTGAACGATGTGGCGGTGGGATCTTCGGTTTGGAAAGCGTACCAATTGGTCCAATTCGTACCGCTTTGTATTCTGTAAAGATATTTTGTGCCTTGTTCAAGATTATCAAGGTTGACTACATATTTTGCACGTTCGGCGTATGTTTCGCCTGTTGCGATAGGTGTTGTGGTTAGAGAGTTCAATGTCGTTGTGCTAGCTGAACCATCGGCTTTTTTATATTCAAACACTGCACCACGTCCCGACTTTGCAAACCATGTGATAGTAATAGAACTCATCGGGTCAGGACTGCCTCTTTCAGGACCCGCAACCCCAAAAGAAAGTGCAATTTGCTGCGGATAATCGCTGGCGAGAAAGTCTGCACGAGGTTGAACAGGTGTCGTAGGATCCGGCAAACCCTCACTGCTCTTGACTTCCGATGAGGTGTTGGCAACTGCTTGTTCGGTGATGTTGGCGGTTGCCGGCTGTGCTACCAGTGCCGTTGCGATGCCTGCAAATAGGAGTGCAACAGCGATACGAAAAAATGGTTTTTTCATGTTTTTTTGTTTTTGATAGATACATAATGATTTTGCAAAGATACAAAAAAAAAACGAAATGCATTCGCATTTCGTTTTTTTTGTTTAATCGTTTAATTGTTTAGACTATTGCTTAATGATTTTGGTAGTATGCCCACCAATCCTCAACACATACGTGCCTTCCGGCAAATGCGAAATATCAATGGTAACCGGTGTCCGGTAATCGGTAACCGGTGGGGTAGAATACACACGTCTGCCGTTGATATCAAACAATTCTACGATGTCACCCGATTTCCATTCGTAATTCGTAATTGATAATTCGTAATTCACCGGATTAGGATAGACGGTCAACCCCTCATCCGTTTCTATCTCGGTGATGTTCGTCTGTTCGCACTGCGGACCGGTCAATTTCGGTATGCCTTGTGTAATTTCGTGGTCGCAACGGGTACATTTTTTGAACTCAACGCCGTCATCATCGCAGGTGGCAGGGGTGCGTTCGGTCCAGTTTGCGGGCATATCATGTCCGAGTGCGCTTATAGGTCGTGTTTCCAGAATATGCTGACACCTTGTGCAACGGCGGTCTTCCGAGCCTGCTATGGTGCAGGTGGCGGCGAGGGTGGTGTGCCATGTGCCGGCGTCGTGTCCTAAGGCAGGTATCACGATTGTTTCCGTAAGGTTAGGATCGTTCTTGCAGGTGCGGGTGCTGTCGCCTGCCTCTGTACAAGTGGCGGGAGTTACAACCCATTCGCCCCAGTCGGGTGGGATGACTTCGGTGATGGTGATGGTAAAGACTTCACCGGAAGCAGCAGCAGTAGCAGTCGTTCCACACGTACCCTCTACTTTCCAGGCATAAACGCCCGACTTCGGGAAGTCCGTATGCTCAAGGTTGTAGAACGTTTGCGGGGTGTTTTTAGTGAACGTCACTGCGGGTGTCAGCGTATCCCAATAGGTTAGGGTGTAATTGTCGTTGGTGCCGTACCACATGAGGGAAACGGTGCTGTCGCTGAGGGGTTCGAGGTAGAGCGTGGTGGGTTCGTCGCAAGGTGTAGAGAACAGCGTGAGGGTGATGTTGCGTTCGGCAAACGTTCCCGAGCCATCGGTGGCTTCGGCTCTTACACGGATTACGCCGCTTTGTTCGGGCAAACCGGTGAGTACGCCGTTAGCCGTGATGGTGCCTCGCTCTGCACCCGAAACGATACTCCACTCCACACCTTGATAGGTGGCGTTGAACGGAAAAATTTCGGGATAGAGGAAGAGCGAACGCTGGTCGCTGTTGAGGGCTACTGTGGGCTGAACTGCCAGTATATTCATACGCTCTACGGCAATGGATTGGGAGGCATCGCCGGCGAAGACGATGTTGGATTGCACCAACAATGCGTCCGACGATTTTGTCTGAACCGGGATTTTATTAAGATTTGCAGAATTACCAAGATTATCATTCGTACCATCGTCAATCCCTGTCACTCCCATAATCCCGGCAATCTTGTCAATCTTGTCAAAATCCTGGTTCAAGACAGCCGGTGCTCTAAACTCCGAACTCGGAATTGGGTCGTATCGCAACGCATAATACTGCTCACCCCCCGGATTAGCAACGTTATCCACAAAGAACACCCGATGTCCCGGCAAGGTAGCAATCTCCGTCATAGCATCGGGCGTAGCACCTCGAAGTATGGTAAATTCGTTGATCCGTGTGCCGATGTATTGGCTCCAGATGAGGGTGTTTTGGTCGCCATCGCGAGTGATGGTGAGGCGTGGGCTTTGGTGGGCTTTGCTCGGGTCGTAAACCGTTCGTATGCCTCCCGCAAGAATGCCCTCAAGCAGATACGCCTCGCTCCTCACGTTGAGGTTAGAACTCACATCTATAAAGGCTTGCTCGGCTTTCGCCACACGTCCGATTTCAAAAAACTGATTGAAGGTTGCCTCTTTCAAAATCACAATCGTGTCGATGCGTGCGTCCATAAAGTCGGTGTCCCAACGCACGTCGATACGTCCGTTGGTTTGGGTCAGAAATTCGATTTGCGGTGCATCCACACGCGACATCAATTGAATGGGTGCGTCGAAATATTTCGTACAGATATTGTTCGCCACACGAACCATCATCTGCACCCTAATCGGGTTGTAGAACGCAAAATCCGTAAAGCGAACCGTGCCCTCACTTCCACCGGCGGGGGCCCCAAACCCCCTATTTGTTGGGGGGGGCAAACCCCCATTT
>Ga0099364_10007469_pt1 | contig 15596 bp, 15 predicted proteins | sample TergutTh196P3_FD_73070 | JGI IMG/M metagenome (GOLD analysis project Ga0099364, IMG submission 73070) | Microcerotermes parvus P3 segment gut microbial communities from Pointe-Noire, Republic of the Congo - Th196 P3 | ecosystem: Host-associated > Arthropoda: Insects > Digestive system > Gut ...
AAAGCGTCTTAGGGATTCTATTTTTCCTGTATGAATCGAGATGTTGTCCCGCATAACATGAACACTGGCGCTTCGTTTAACAGTTCCGCTTAGCACATAACAACCGGCAATAACACCGAACTTGGGAGTTTTGAAAGTATCGCGGACCTCCACGGTGGCGATTAGTTCTTCCCTGGTATCCGGCGACAGCATTCCTTCCATGGCCTGGTGGATTTCTTCCACAGCCTTGTAAATGACATTGTATCGGCGTATATCAACCTTTTCCTGATCCGCCAAAGCCTTGGCCTTGGGCACGGGCCTTACGTTAAAGCCTATTATAATTGCGTTAGACGCGCTTGCAAGATCCACATCCCCTTCGTTAATGGCTCCCGGCAGGGCCTGGATAACATAAAGGCGGATTTCATTGGTTGAAAGCTTTTCCAGACTGGATCTAAGGGCTTCTGCGGAACCCTGGACATCGGCCTTAATAATAACCTTCAGTTCCTGTATGGCTCCCTCGCTGATCGTGTCATGCAGGTTGTCAAGGGTAATCTTTCTGATATTTTTCGCGTCTTCAAAACGCTTGAGTTCCTGCCTTTTGGCGGAAACGGTCCGTGCTGTTTTTTCGTCGTCCACTACCTGCAGGGGATCTCCGGCGTTGGGAATGCCTTCAAAGCCAAGAATCTCAATGGGCATTGACGGCGTAGCTTCTTCAACCTTCTCCCCCTTGTCGTTGAACAGGGCCCGCACCTTGCCGGGCCAGACTCCGGCAACAAAGGAATCGCCTATTTTGAGGGTTCCCTTTTCCACCATTACCGTGGCAACCACACCGCGCCCGTGATCAATCCGGGATTCGAGGATCTTGCCCTCTGCGCTGCGATCAAAGTTGGCCTTAAGATCAAGAAGTTCGGCTTCCAGAAGTATGCATTCCAGAAGTTTGTCAATGCCTTCCTTTTTAAGGGCCGATACTTCCACATATATGGTTTCGCCGCCCCAGTCTTCGGGGATAAGCTGCTGCTCGGAAAGCTGGGTTTTAATCCGGTCCGGGTTTGCCTCGGGTTTGTCCATCTTGTTTATCGCCACGATGATAGAAACCTCCGCCGCCTTCGCGTGGTTGATTGCCTCTACCGTCTGCGGCATAACGCCGTCATCTGCGGCGACGACTAAGATCGCGATATCCGTAACGCCGGCGCCCCTCGCGCGCATAGACGTAAACGCGGCGTGGCCGGGGGTATCCAGGAAAGTGATTTTCTTGCCGTGGATATCCGTCTGGTACGCGCCGATATGCTGTGTGATCCCCCCAGCTTCCCCGGCGGTGACATTGGCATCGCGTATGCAGTCCAGCAAAGAAGTCTTTCCGTGGTCGACGTGACCCATGACCACCACAACAGGCGGCCGGCCCTCCAGCGCATCCTCGCTGTCCCCGGTTTCTTCAAACAGCCTGTCCTCGATTGTGATAATAACCTCCGGTGAGACCTTCGCGCCGATTTCCATGGCGACCATGGCGGCAGTGTCGTAGTCGATCAACTGCCCCGCCGACGCCATTACGCCAAGCCCCATCAGCCGCTTGACCAGCTCCGCCGCCTGGACTTTTAATCTGCCGGCAAGCTCCGTTACGGAAATTTCCTCCGGGATCGTGATTTCCAGCTTATTCCTGCGGTCGCGCTCCATTTCCAGCCGTTTGAGCTTCTGCTGTTCCCTGTCCTTCCGGGACATGAAGGGCTTGCCTCTTTGTGCGCTTTTTTGGTTAAGCTTCTGCTTGCGCACACCGGTGTCTTTTTTCGCAAGGTTGGTAGGCGCGATGCTTTCGTACCGCTCGTTGTAACGCTCTAAATTCACGCTTGCCGAGCGCATATCCACACGGTCCTTGACCGCCGCTTCCGTAATAACCTCGGTAGAGGCGACGCCCTGCGGCAAAGCGCCCTGCGGCATCGGGCCGCCCGCCCTCTGGCCCCCGCGGCGGGGCCTTTGCTGCTGCGCCCTTTGCTGTGCGTTTGCGGCGCGCTGCTCCGACATCCGTTGCCCCTGCCGGAACTGCGCCTGGCGGTCCTGTGCCGTGCGCTGCTGTACAGCCGGTTTTTGCGCGGCCTTTACAAGCCCGATCTGGGGCTTTGCGGGCTGCTGCTTCGGGGCTGCTGTACGCGCAGGTCCCGCCTTCTGCTGAGCCTGCACCTTCCCTGCCGCAGCCGCCTTTGGCTTTTCGGCGGCTTTTTTTGCCTTTGCCTGTTTGGCGGCTTCGGCCTTTGCCGCGGCCTTTGCGGCATCCGCCTTGGCTTTTTCTTCCGCCCTTACCTTGGCAAGCGCCTCGCGCCTTTCCTGCCCTGACTTGAAAAATGCGTCAAGGCTGTCCACCGCTGTTTTGGCGGTGTAATACTCGAAGATGACGCTCAGCTCTTTGGGCTCGAGCGCGGTCATATGTTTTTTCACGTCGCTGAAATATTTCCCCAGCAGCTCCAGCACATCCTTGCTGGGCACACCTAAATCCTTCGCCACCTCGTGGACGCGGTATTTCTCCATCATTGGCATAGGCTGTTTTCCTCCTTTAGTGCAGCATCGGGCAGAAGTTCGCTGTTATCATTTTGTACGGGGCCGCCCTGCCGCAAAAGCCCCGCGGCTTTTTGTACAGCGCGGGCAAGCCCCTCGTCGGCGATTGCAAAAATCCCTGCCCGCTTCCCCAGCCGGCGGTGTATATCATCCATTGTGACAGGCAGTTTTTCATGTGCTACAGCATTTTGCGATGCGGCACGCGCCGCCGCCCTCTCCGACCTCGGCGAAATATCGTTCGCGGTCAAGATCAGCTTTGCGCCCCCCTGCTTTGCCAAAGCTTCAACAGGGTCGAAGCCCTCCGCGAGCTTCCCCGCCTTCTTGCAGATGCCCAGCATGGAGAGGAGCCGCTGTTCATATATGTTATGTCCCATCCGCTTCCAACTCCCCTTCCAGCCGACTGTACACCTCATCGGGTATTTGGCAGGCAAAAGAACGCTCCAGCCTGCGCGCTTTCCGGGCTTTTTTCAGGCACTGCGGGTCTCGGCAGATATACGCCCCGCGCCCGGATTTTTTGCCCGTGCCATCCAGCGAGATATCGCCTTCCGGGCCGCGCACAACGCGTATCAGCGCCTTTTTCTCCTTGCGCTCCCCACAGCCCGCGCACATACGGATAGGGATTTTTCTTGTTTTCATTTATTACCCGCTCTTTCCTGCCCGGTTACATCCCGCTTTCCGGCCTTATGTCGATTTTCCAGCCTGTCAGCCTTGCGGCAAGCCGCGCGTTCTGCCCCTTGTTGCCGATTGCCAGTGAGAGCTGCTGGTCCGGCACGACAGCCCTGCACGACTTTCCCTCGAGTGATTCAATCTCCACGCCCAGCACCCCGGCGGGCGAAAGCGCTTCCGCTATAAACTCCTCCGGGTCATCGGAATAGCGCACAACATCTATTTTTTCCCCGCCCAGCTCGTCTACTATCTCTTCCACGCGCGCGCCCTTCGGCCCTATGCACGCCCCTTGGGCATCCACATTCTCGTCCTTGGACCAGACCGCCAGCTTCGTGCGCGAGCCCGCCTCCCTGGCTATTGATTTTATCTCTACCGTGCCGTCGTATATTTCCGGCACCTGCATCTCAAACAGCCGCTTGACCAGCCCGGGGTGTGTGCGGGAGATCATCAGGCGCGGGCCCTTTTCCCCCACGGTGACTTCCACAACATAGACCCGCACTTTCTGCCCGTCACGGAAGCTTTCGCCGGGTATCTGCTCACTTTTTGGGAGGACCGCTTCGGATTTCCCGATTTCCAGCGTGACATTGCCCCTGCGCTCATCCGTGCGGAGTACAGTTGCGGTCACTATGTCCTGTTCGCGGCTTTGGTATTCCTGCAAAAGTAGCTCGCGCTCGCCCTCCCGTATGCCCTGGCGGATGACGTGCTTGGCGGCCTGTGCGGCTATGCGCCCGAACCGTTTTGTTTCCATGGGTATTTCCACGATGGAGCCAAGCGCGGCCTTTGGGTCGATCCTCTGTGCCTGCTCGAGGAGTATCTCATTGGCAGGGTCGCCGACCTCTTCCACGACGGTTTTGCGGAAAGCCACATAGAAGCGCCCGTTTTCCGGGTCGATCTCCACGATATTGTCTTCCGCGCCGCCCTCGCTGTCCCGCTTGATGGCGACCGCAATAGCGTTCTTGATTTTTTCAAGCAGGTACCCCATCGGTATGCCTTTTTCTTTTTCCAGAAGCGCCAGGGCCTCAAAGAATTCGGTGTTCATCCATTATGCCCTCCTATATATCAAAATCAAAATAAAGCTTTACAAATGCCGTTTCCTTCTGCGCGAAGGATACTTCCCGCCCATCCTCCAAGATAATTGTAACCGCGCCGTCTTGCAGACCGGCAAGCCCGCCGGTAAACTCCCGCACGCCGTCCACGGGGCGGATAAGGCGCACACGCACTGTTTTCCCTATACATTCTTTATAGTGCCAATCCTGCGTGAGGCGGCGTTCCGCACCGGGGGACGACACCTCAAGCACATACGCGCGGTCGATCGGGTCAGCTTCGTCGAGCGCTTTGTCAACCGCGCGGCTGACCGCCTCCAAATCCGCGATGCCTACCCCGCCTTCTTTGTCTATATAATAGCGCAAGTACCATGTGCCGCCCTCTTTCTCAAAACGCACATCCCAAAGCAGCAGCCCCAGCTTATCCAAAACCGGCCCCACGAGCCGCCGCGCTATTTGTACCGTAGTTTCTTTTTCCATTGATTCCCCTCTTCCATTGCTTCCCCTCAAAACAGCCGATCATAAACAAAAGAGCGGGAACTCCCACTCTTTCATCATCTCACTTTACCCTGCATAGTTTAACATACTTTTCCAAAGAATGCAAGCACTTTTTTTAAGCGCCTTATTCCTCCATCTGCTTGCCTAAAAACGCCGCCGCCGTCGCGATCAGTTTTATCTCAACCTCGCCCGCCTGCGCGGCGGCGCTGTCACCGATAAACATGATGGAACCGCAGACATCGCCCGCCGCGATAATCGGCGCGCCCGCCAGCGCATAACGGTCGTCGCCCTCGACAGGCTGGACCTTAGTGTCGCTGCCCGCCCCGAAGGCAAATGACTTGCGCTGTTCCATGCTGTCCTCCAGCGCGGTGGATACGCGGCGCTCCATCAGCTCTTTTTTGGGGATCCCCGCCACCGCGATCACATGGTCGCGGTCACACACCACCACCGGGTGCCCGCCCGATTTGTAGAGGACCTCGGCGTATTGTACGGAGAAATTCCCCAACTCCCCGAGCGGGGAATATTTTTTGAAGATAACCTCTCCATCGTTGTCTGTATATATTTCCAGCGGGTCGCCCTCACGGATCCGCATGGTCCTGCGGATCTCCTTGGGGATAACGACGCGGCCCAGGTCGTCTATCCTTCTTACTATACCGGTTGCTTTCATTGGTACCAGTTCCTCCTTAGATATATCAAACAGTTATATAATGCTGGCGCATGATGGTTACAGTTCCTATTATTTGCTGTGAATGTAATTTTATTCTTCACACGGTCTATAAGCTGTGCGCCCGCGCTTGATTTTCGTTAATCTAGCACATTCTTTATGGTATACTGTTTGCGGAAGATTTTCAACAGGCTTCGCGCTTTTCTGCGCTGGGAAATATTGTAAAATGGCTGTAAATGGAGACGGCTGCCCAAAGAATACGGCAATTGGCATGTTATTTATAAGCGTTTTCACCATTGGGTTAAAGCCGGCATAATCGAGTGGTGCTTTAAAAAAAACGGCGCACAGCCAATCGGACGTTCAAAAGGCGGATTAACCACAAAAATCCATATGTTGTCTGCCAACGAGAGGACAGCTGTAGAGTTCTTTACACCTATTGCCCCGCCGAAGAAAAACCGCAAAAACCCGTGGGATTATGACAAGGAGTTTTACAAGCTTCGTAATGAAGCTGAGCGGTTGTTTCGGTTGATTCAAGGGTTTAGGCGCGTGTTTTGCAGGTTTGATAAACTCGGCATCATGTACAGCGGATTTATTATGCTCGCCTTGGTTTTTATTACTGTTAAATAGTGGGAACACGGTCTAATGGCTGCTAAAGATAAGGAAAAATTCTATGAAAAATTTGAGTTTATTAAAAGACCTGATGATGTTTACGGTTGTGGAATGACACAAAGGATAAAAGCAAACGAATAGTTTAAGCATTAACCCATACAACGCAAAACCCCGCACGAATCCACGTTAATCAAGATTATCTACGGCAAAGCGGAAAGAACTGGAGAAATCCAAACGCCGGATTTCCGAACTCGAAGGACTTTTTAAGCGCCTGTATGAGGACAATGTGGACTCACGCATCACAGATGAGCGGTTTGAGAAGCTGTCGGCTGATTATGAATCCGAGCAAAAACAGCTAACCGAGCGTGTCGATATCCTCGAAGCCGACCTTGCCTAACAGGGCGAAAAAGCCGCCAATGTCGGGAAATTCCTCGCAATCGTCCGCAAGTACACCGACATACAGGAACTAACGCCCACTCTGCTACGAGAATTTGTGGACAGGATTATCGTCCATGAACCGGACAGAAGCTCCGGCAAGCGTGAACAGAAAGTTGAGATACATTACAATTTCATCGGGGATGTCGCCGGGTAGGTTGCCCGCCAAACGAGAAGCGCCGTGAAGCACACGACTTCACGGCGCCCCCCGCAAGAGTTTGCACATACATCGTTGTGAACGTGAAACCTTGCGTTTATGCGATTTTTGAGCGATTTTTTGGTTGACATTTCAATTGGAATTAGTATGATACTGCTCCACTACGGGACCGTCCACGTAACGGTTGTAGCAAGACAAAGCATAGGCGTGGAATATATGGTGCAGCCATTTAATATGGCCGGCACTTATTTTTAGATAGTATTCGAAGACAAAACAGCTTTCGTCGTCTTCATATCCAATTACGGCGAATTGCTTATCCCCCTCATAAAAACGCATCACAACGCCGAAATCGTGAGGTTCATCACTAGTCCTAAAGACCGGTGTTGCTTCCGAATGTTTACGGATGCATTTGTAGAACATTTCCGCCGTACGTTTTTCTTTGTCGTATTGTAGGGCGGCTAAAGATACTATGCGGTTTTCACGGTCGCGCACTACATACTCCTTAGTCTTGGACGAATACGGCGAAGCGGTGTCATTTTGATAGGGGAAGGTGCAAAGCAAAGTGCCGCCAAGCACATCTTCCGATACAATTGCCGCTGTACGGATGCCGTTCGGCACGTGAAAGCTGAAAAGCGTCTTATCATCCTTGCTTAGATACATTTCGTTAGTGTCAGCGTATATCATGTAGCCTTCTATATACTGCATATTCATCACCATCCTTATAAATTAACCCACATAGCGGGGCGAACACCACCGGAGTCAACATTGATACGGTAGCCATAGATGCAGACAGAGCCGTCAACATAGACATAGGCGGCAAGGTCGCTGTCGAAGGCGGGTGAGCGCAGCCACCACCACGAAAACTCACCATTGCACACTGCCATTCGGTTTTCGTCATCCTCAAAATACTTGCGGGCTTCATCAACACTCAACAAAAATACATTGCCTTCGCTTGAATGGTACACTCGCGATTTATCGCCGTCACTAAAGCCGCTAAAGAGCTCGCCGTTCAGGTATTTATATAGCTCACTACCAGCCCAAATATTGCCCGAACCGTCAAACCTGCGTTTTTCAAGTATATCCCTGCTGATGAGCAGCACCTTGCCGTCCCGCACAGCAAGCACCAGCCAGTCATACCCGCCAAAGGGGATGATATCGCCTACGTTTACGGACGCTTCATCGCTCATGTTTTACCTCCCTATAAATTCACCCACATAGCGGGGCGGACACCGCCGACATCACCACCGATATCACTGTTGACACCGACACCAGCGACGCTGACAGCGCCGTGAGCGAAGACAAAGGCGGCGGCAAAACTACCGGCGCCGGGCGACCGAAGCCACCACCAAGAAAACCTGCCGCTTGCGTCTTCTGCTATCCTTTCGGCTTTGTTTTCATCTTCAATGCAGAGAATTGTCCCCGTACTGCCTTTCTTTTGCAGATTTGCCGTGCTGTCACCAAAGTAACGGCAGACCTCATCAAGGCTAAGTAAAAACACTTTATCTGTGGTCGCGCTGCCGCCCGGTGTACCGAACCATTGGTTGTTGGGGTTATTGTTGCGCGTTTCGGCTATTGCGGATTTAGCCGCGCCCAGCTTGTTAAGGAAAACACCGTTTAAATATTTACGAAGCGTGCAGTTTTCCCATGTGACGTCTTTTTTCTTTTCGACATTGTACGGGCGTTCTTCAAGGACTTGTTCGCTAACGAGCAGGGCCTTGCCGTCTTTTTTATCCAGCACCCGCCAGTCATACCCGCCGAAGCGGATGATATCGCCTACCTTTGCGGACGCTTCAGCGCGCTTGGTTTGCCGCTTCGGCGCGGTTTCTTTTGCCGACTTCGCGGGCTTTGTCAGCGACTGGCCGCAGAATGGGCAGTTGGATATACTCACGTTCGCGGGCGGGGTAAATTCCCCTTTACAGCTTGGGCATTTTATTGCAGAAACCGGCGCTGATTTAGTCGCGGCCGGAGCCGGCTTAACCACAGGCGGGGCTATTCCCGGCGTGAGTTTTACTTTGATATTATTTTTCTTGCAATACTCATGGGCGTGTGAGTATTCCGGGCAGGTGACGGTCAGCTTTTTGCAGTTGTGAAACACCATGTTTTGTACGATTGCAGTCACGCTTGCCGGTATGGTTATGCTTTCAAGAGATGTGCAGCCGGCAAACGCACCCGCCCCGATAAGGGTTATCCCTTCCGGTAAAATCACGCTTGTCACAAATTCGTGATACATAAAAGCATACTGAACAATGCCCGCAACACTATCGTTTTCTATCTTTGCGGGGATCGGGACCTCGCCCCCCGGGCCGTTATATTTGCTGACGCTATATCCCTTGCCGCTGTGTTTGTATTCAAAGTCCGCTCTTTTCTCCCACCCCAAAGCCTCGGAAAACCACCGCAGCGTGCGCCCCGCCAGTATCGGCTGAATTTCATATACCTCATCGAGCATTTCTATACTGTCATTGATTATGCTGTCGCGCTCGGCAAGGTACGCACTCCGGCGTTTATCCAACTCGTCTGGAATCCCAAGCTCAAACGCTTTTTCCAAAACATCCCGCGTGCCTTTGCCATGGGGCAGAAATTCTTCAAGCAAGGCCAGTACAAGCCCGCCGTCAAGCAGCGCGTTTTTGCCCCCGCCTTCCGATATGAACGCAAGGGCCTCCACAAGGGTTGCAAACGGTCCGTCGGGTCTTTTCATCGGTCTTATTGCCCAGTCCATAGCACCGGCGTATGTCCACAACACATCCTCCACGGCGTTTTGAACAAGCCCTAAATCCGTGAGGGTTTTTACATACCGCGCCATAACCATTTGCTGATCGTGCTTATCCTTTTCCCGGGCGGCGGCCATTTTAGCCGGGATGCCCTGCGAAAAAGCGGTCTGTAAAATCATGCGTTCCTGTTTCCCCTTCATGTAATGGTCTTCGTAAAGGTCCGCGAGAAACCCGAACAGCCGTGCACTGAGCAGGATATCCATTTTTTCAGCCGCGTGGTTCTCGCAAATGTAGTTTAGGGCTTCGGTTAGGGTTTCGATTTTTTCCGGTCTTTTCATAGAGTTTACCTCCCGCCTATTTTTCAGACATTATCTAAAATTGCCAAATTCGGGCGTGTCCTTAGGTATTGCGCCAGTTCTTTTTCCGTTTCGATGGCATCGTCCAGCCATATGCCGCCCCGCCCTTCGTCCCCGTATCTGTGAAAATCGCTTCCCGATATTTGCAGTAGCCCGTGTTTTTCCCCAAAAGCCTTTGCTTTGTCATTGCAGTTCTGATGCCGGGGATTGCCGTTGTGTACCTCGGCCCCGTCTAACATCGACGGGTCACAGCGGGACAGCCCCGCCCTAAAGGGATGGGCCTGATAAATAAGCAGCCCATATGCTTGTGTCAGCTCATAAAGCTTTGGCATAGTTAATTCGTATATGCGTTCGTTACGCAGCAGAAAGTTTTCGTCAAAGCCATATATAAGCAAATCCTCCGGCGCGCAGGTAAGCCGCAGCTCCATGCCAAGAAATACCTTAATGCCTATTTTCTTGGCCGTATCCCGGACGATCCTGTAACCGGTAAGCCATTCATCCGCGCTTTTGTTGTATTTTTCTTTTGTTTTTTCGTAGTAATGGTCGGTCACCACAATGGCCCCGTATCCGGTTTTTTTATACAGCGCCGGTATATTCGCCGGGCTGACCATGCCGCAAGAACTGCTGACGGATGTATGCAAATGGGTTTCGGCTAAAATCATGGAAGGCTCCTTTTGTGTAATTCATAATTCATAATGCATTAGTCATTCAACCAGCAATTCCGGCTTCTCAATCGGCACGCCCAAATTAGCCAGCGCGACGAGGCGATCGCGCAGCTCGGGGTGCGACGACGTAAACTGCGCCAATAAGCCGCGATTGCCGCGCGGGTTGCCCTGACGCTCCAGCATGGCGGAAATAAACTGCGCAAGCCCCTTGCTCGCGCCGCAGTTGACGGCGAATTCGTCCGCCCGAAACTCCTGCTTGCGCCCGGAGGCGTTCATCGCCAGGCTCCCGATAAAAAACCACGCTTTTTGGAACAGGTCGTGGATAAACGTATATATTTTTACAATCAGCATGATGATCATCACAAAAAGCCCGATTATGCCGCTGCTCCTTGAAAAGATGCTCGCAACCCACGCGATTAGGTTCAGCACCAGCCGCGTTGCGAACATCACTACGGAAATTACGCCGTTGCCCGCCGTGACCGCCAGCCGCAAATCTGTGTCTTTATGGGAGATATGCCCGATTTCATGGGTGAGGATTGCCGCGATCTGATTATTCGGCAAGCTTAACAACCCTGTGTTGATAACAATGGTGCGCCTTCCAATCGCGAAGGCGTTGAGGCTGTCATCCTGTATCATAAACAGGCTGATGTCGCCGTCAAGGTTGGGGTTGACCTTCTCCGCCCTTCTCATGGCCTGGGTAAAAAGCGGCTCCAGCCTTTTTTCTGCATCGGGGTCTATATCACAGCCGCCAATCTGCCGCCGCAGCATATATTCCCCAACCGGCGAGAACATCACCAGCAGCATAATCAGATACAGCCCCACGCCGCCGACAAGGGCGGCAACATCGTTGTAAACAAGGTTATAGATAAAAACGACAGCCAGCGTGACGCCCAAAGCAGTGTTTGCCAGAAAATAAATTGCCATGGGGACATTATGGTCACGAAAGAGCGCGCCGATAAAATCAAAGAAATAAGTAAAGCGGCGTTTTTTCATCGTTACCTCCCACGATACTCAATATCCGAAAGCATAACCACGCGTTGGGTTTGGCTTGCAACAAACATATAAGTTGCTATGTTTGTTTTGCCGACAGCCTCCTGCACAACAGCTTGGATATCGGCGGGATATCTGCCGTTTACAGGCAGCAGCTTAAATGTGATGTGCGGCGCCCTTTTGGCTGTCTGCCGCGCCAGTAGCGCGTCCAAAGCGCTTTTGCCCGCTACGCACAGCCCCTCGCGGTGGAAATAGCTGCCGGTATTGTCGGTGCAGGCGGGGGCTGTGTAATTTGAGTGGTCACGGGCGGTTTCTTCGTCCGAAAGGCAGAGGTAGTCGTATCGGATAGGGCCGTTTTCAGCGGCCAGAGTATTATCCCAGGTGATGTCCACGTGGTAATTTTTACCGTCAATTTGCAGGCAGTTCCAGGCGTGGAAAGGGTCGCCGTCCTGCACGAACATACTGTCGCCGCGCACAACCATCGCCGGGATACCCGCTTGCCGAAGCAGAAGCGCCGCCGTTTTCGCAAAGCCTTCGCAGACGCCGGTGGAGCTTTGCAGCGGGCCGATAACCGTATGCGACCCGTGAAAATCGGTGCGGTCGCTTTGCGGTAAGGCGCGGTACCGCAGGGTGCGGACAAAATAATCGTGCAGAAATTTCACTTTGTCGTATGCCTTGGCACCGGGCGGTATCCCCGATAAGATTTTGCCGGCGGCGGCTTTCAGCTCCTTTTGTACTGCTAAAGCCTCATCTTTTTCGTATGTCCATTCGGGGAAGAAGGTGCTGTAGACCGGCGATATCCCGAAGTTCATCTGAACGGGGCTATGGAAGCACAGGCCGGGGTTATCCAAATTAACGGCCTCCGCCACGCGGAGTAAAGAAGCCTCACCGCCGCCTAGGGTTTTGATATTCACGGTGGGCGCAAATTCGGAAAGCCCCTTGCCCAGCTTCCGGTAAGCCGCCTGTTCCTCCGGGCTGAGGCGGTCATAATAAAACCTGTTCATACTGTTTTCATCCGCATCAATCGTAATATGCTTCTTCAATGAAAAACCTGCCGTCTTTCTCCCAAAAGGATTTGTAAAAGCCGTAGCCGCTATAGCTTTCAAGCGGCATGAAGGTAAACTCTTCCAGCGCGAACGGGGTGCCGAAGTTGACCGCCTCTATCCACCGCATGATGAAATCCGATTCCGGTTTTTGCACCCCCGCGTCCCGCAGTGCCTGCCTGTTTAGTATCGCGTATGACGCCATACCCGCCATTGGGAAAAACTTCATCTCATAGCGGTTGCGCGATGTTTCCCTATTCATGCCGGCAGAGTCGTATAACACGTCCAACACGTCTTCGCTAAGCGCCACGGAAAATGTCTGCGTATGGACAAACCACTCATTGGCCCATAGCAGCTTAGTCCCCTTCCGATAATCGTCCTGCGGTTCGCGGTAGGAGAAGAAAATGATAATCGGGGCGGCTGTGATGTTCTCCCCCGCGAAAAGCCGGCCGCGGGACATTTTGTCCGACAGCTCCGCGAAGGCTTTGCCGTGATAGGCAAGGCCGTGGCATGGCGGAACCTCCCAGATGAAATCCTCCGGCGGGACAAGCCCTTTTGTCAGCCACCTGCAATCGGTCGCGAAGGTAAGCACCGCGATTTTCAGCTGCTTGCCCTGCCCGCCAAACGCCGCGTTCGCGCGGGCAAGCTTTGACAGCACTTCCGTCATAATCCCGCTGACCGTTTCGATTTGCGGCCCCGCCATCCCGCCGGAGGTTTCTATGACAAAAATAATCGGCTGTATCTCTTTGTCCATATTTACCATCCCGCCCTACTTCGGCCTTACGGCTTCAAAGTCCATATCTGCGTCAAAAATCAGCGCCATCGAGATATCGTCGTCGGTGCTTTTTTCACTGCGTTCGTTTAGGTGATTTTCCAGCCATTTGCCGAATTCCTCGCGCTCCTTGCCCATGTAACTTAGTACCCTGCTGTTAAAGCTGCCAAACTGCTGCGGCTCGTTTGCGTCAAAGGAGTTGAACAGCCCATCGGTGGATAGGATGACTCCCGCCGGGGGCGCGCTTTCCCGCTCGGGTTCAGGCTCGGCAGCATCTTCAGGTTCCCCGCCGTCTTCGGTTTCGGCTTCAGCTTCAGTTTCGCCGATGTCTTCACCGTCCCCGAAATCCCCGTCATCCCTAAAATCCCCGCTGTCATCAAGAGCTTCATCGGTTTCAGCCTCGATGATTTGCTCATCTTCGGAAGGCGGTTCGTCCTCGGTCGCAACCTCGGTAATTTTGCCCGTATCGCCCAGCAACTCCCAATCCGGGGCGAGCATATAGGCGTTGCGGAATTTTTCGATTGGGTTGCGCTCACACAGGGAATCGGTTATGCCGGCGTCTTGCCGGTCGTCCTGCTCAAAGATAAGCTCCGCCCTGCCGCCGGGATATACCGCTACGCTGCTGCCATCGCCGATTTGCACGAATACGCTAAACTCGGGCGCGGTAACAGCGGCAAGCAGTGTACAGCCGTACAGCCGCTCCGGGCGGTCGGTTTTGATTTTCACGCCTCTTTCGGCGATCCAGCTTTCCTCCCACTCGGGGTCTATGCCGTCTTGAATAGGCGCGTCGGGGTCTTGCTCCGCAGCCTGTTTTGTAACCAGCTGCGACCAGTCAAATTCCCCGCCGGGCGGATCCTCACTGCCCGGCGGCGGGTGTGCGGCGGTAAACTGCTGGGTCAATCTATCCCAGTTGCTGAGTATATTGAGGTTCAGCCTGCGCAGCAGGGACTGCGGTTCCTCGCGCAGAAGAGTGATAAAAAGCTCCTTGTCCCGCAAAAACTCCTGCACAGCCAGCACCGCGCTTTCCACGGCAAAGCGCGCGCCGATATGGCTGCGGAAGTAGGCGCTGCCGCCGTGGCCGTCGGAAACGGCAGCCACGGCCCAGCCGTCAGGGTCGATATAGGTTGCGGCGGCGTCCTGCCTTGCCACGCCTTTTTTTATATGGCCGCTGCCGCGGACCGAAAGCGAAAAGTGATCATAGCTTGTCATAAACCGCGCCCCCTAATCCCAGTCCGAGTCTTGGTCTGAGTCTTTGTCGTCACCCCAGTCGCCCCAATCGAAATCGGAGCCGGTAGCCGCGCCCGCGCCTGTTGCCGGGTCAGGGTCAGAATTTCCGCTCGGGACCGGGTCGGGCTGTATTTCTTCCTGTACGTCTGTTACCGTTTCGACAAGGGTGGTGTATTTGTCCCCATCAGATATAGACCCGCTCTGGGAGCCTATCGTGGCGGATTCAATCACGATCGTCTTAAGCATACGGCGAAGCCCCGACGCACGGGTTACGGGCTTTAGCACCGCTTCCTTTTTGCCGGTAAATTCTTCCAGGACATCCAGCCTGCACTGGTCGTCTATAGGCAGGGCAAGGCGCATGGCGTTTTTGAACCAGCTGTTCTTCCAAAGCGCTTCAAGCCCCGGTTTGTAGTTGTCGATCGGCTCGCCGTCGGTAAGCAGGATAACCACGGGCTGGAAGGAGGAGCTGGCGCTTTTCATGAACCCGCTTTCCTTACGGGACATCTTGCGGGAAAGCTCCATACAAGCCTCCCCGAAATAGGTAAGGCCGTCGGCGCTTAAATACGACCAGCCGTTTGCCGCCATCTTTTCCGGCGACATCGGCATCGGCGTCACCCACTGGCATTCGGTGGCAAAGGTGAGGATTGCCAGCCGCAGTTCGACATTGGCGTCTTCCATTTCGACAAGCTCGGGCAAAAGCTCTTTCATGGTTTCGTTGACCGAGCCGATCCGCCCGCCCTCCATGCTGCTGGAGCAGTCAATCATCAGGAACAGCGTAAGCTGACGTCTGGCGAACTTTTCAGTTTTAAAGTTTACATCGAAATTAATTTCCTCTGGCATGGTTTATTCTCCTTCATATTAGTAGTTAGAAAATAGAAATTAGAAATTAGTAGAACGTCGGAACTGATATACCGTACTCTTCATTAAGCTTAGAACATGAATCCTGTGCTGCAAGGCGGCGCGTCCTCTACTGACCACTGATTTTAACCGTTTTCCCATTGGGGAAAGTAATCTCCATCCCCTGAACAATGGGGGCGATTTTGCCGGGCTCCAGCTCCCGCCATTCTGCGTTAGGCGGCTTGACACTCCATATCGAGCTTGACATATTTCGGATACCCCAGCGGTTCGGGTCGTTGGGGTTTGCCACGACAAGCCCGGTCGGTTTCATGTAGTCCTCGCTTGAAAGGTCGCCGGTTTTGTTGTCGGTATGCCCCGCAAGCAGCTTGGCGCGTGGGAACAG
>Ga0099364_10007470_pt1 | contig 15595 bp, 11 predicted proteins | sample TergutTh196P3_FD_73070 | JGI IMG/M metagenome (GOLD analysis project Ga0099364, IMG submission 73070) | Microcerotermes parvus P3 segment gut microbial communities from Pointe-Noire, Republic of the Congo - Th196 P3 | ecosystem: Host-associated > Arthropoda: Insects > Digestive system > Gut ...
GTAAATTTCCATTGCAGCTGCGCGGTTTCATTCTGGAAATCGTTGTTTGTTTGCGGACCTAAGAGATGAATCTCAAACTCAAGCACAGTAACCGAGCCTGCCGGGAAACCTCCGTAATTGTATTTGAAAGGATAAGAGCTTTCAATAAAGTTTTCATAATAAGGGTCATCAAGCGGATAATAATTCTCAATCATTTCAGCGGTAAACCCGCCGAGATCCGGCTTAGCTGTTCCAAACCTTGCGAGCCTTATCCTGTTTTGGCTGTTATCGCGGCGGTACAGCGTTATAATAAAGTTATCGGCGGGGTTATTTTTCTTTGTGAGCAGATTATGTATTTCAACATTTAAAGTCACCGCAAAATCAACATCACTCACAAAAACAAGCTCAGCCGAAGCCGTATCACCGGGCGTCATTTTAGCCACGTCTATAAACTGGCTGCCGCCGAAATACTCAAGCCCGCCGGCGTTGACCTCAAGCACCGCAGCGGCCGGCGGCGCAGCTGCTGCGCCGGGCGCAAAACACGCAAAAAACATCAAAGCGGCAATCAACGCGGCAAATATTTTTTTATTTTTATTTTTTATATCTGTTTTCATCATTTTTTATGCCGCCTCCCGTTACATAACCGTTTTTTATATTTTTATCGATTTTTGTTGGTTTTTATCGGTTTTACCTGTATTTTTTAAAATCTGCTTTTATATTTACACCGGGTATTGATTATAATTATATCACACTATATACTTATGGAGATACTCACGCCGTACTTATTTCATGCTTATTTAAAAAATAATGCAAATAATTTTTATTATTTGCATTATTTTTTTTATTTTTTTTTACCTGCAGTTTTTTTACACCTGTTTACCGTCTTTTAACAGCACGTCGTGCGCCCCGCCTTCCGCTATACTCGTAGCCGAAAGCAGCGTGATTTTGGCGTTTTTATGCAGATCATGTATATTCAGCACACCGCAGTTGCACATGGTCGACCTGATTTTGCTTAAAGTCAGATCCAAATTTTCTTTAAGGCTTCCGGCATACGGCACATAAGCGTCGATCCCTTCTTCAAACGAGAGATGCTGCGCCCCGCCCGAATCATATCTCTGCCAGTTCTGCGCGCGGTTGGAGCCTTCCGCCCAATACTCTTTCATATAGCTGCCGTTGATGTTCACCCTGTTTGTCGGGCTCTCGTCAAAGCGCGCAAAATATCTGCCCAGCATAATAAAATCCGCACCCATGGCGAGCGCCAGCGTCATATGGTAATCATAAACGATGCCGCCGTCCGAGCATACGGGGATATACACGCCTGTCTCTTTAAAATATTCGTCCCGCGCCTGCGCCACCTCGATCACCGCGGTCGCCTGCCCTCTGCCTATGCCTTTTTGTTCGCGCGTTATACATATGGAGGCGGGGCCTATCCCCACCTTCACAAAATCCGCGCCCGCATCGGCTAAGAACCTGAAGCCTTCCCTGTCAACGACGTTGCCCGCGCCGATTTTCACGCTGTCCCCGTATTTTTCACGGATATAATTCAGCGTTATCTTCTGCCATTCGGTGAACCCGTCCGAGCTGTCGATACACAGCACATCCGCGCCCGCTTCAACCAGCGCCGGCACGCGTTCGGCGTAATCCCGCGTGTTTATGCCCGCGCCTACGATAAACCGTTTTGAGTCGTCTATAAGCTCGTTTTCGTTCTCTTTATGCGAATCATAATCTTTGCGGAAAACAAAATATTTCAGCCTCCCTCCGCTGTCTGTAAGAGGCAGACAGTTCAGTTTGTTTTCCCATATTATGTCATTGGCTTCTTTAAGCGTCGTGTTCTCGTCGGCATAGACCAAATCTTTAAACTCTGTCATAAAAGAGCTCACTTTGGTGTCCGGCTCCATCCTGCTCACACGGTAATCCCTGCCTGTCACAATCCCCACAAGTTTCCCCGAAAGCGTCCCGTCTTCGGTCACCGCAACGGTTGAGTGACCTGTTTTTTCTTTTAAAGCGAGGATATCTTCAAGGGTTCCCTCAGGCGAGATGTTGGAGTTGCTCACAACAAACCCTGCCCGGTAACTTTTGACTTTTGCGACCATCTGTGCCTGCGCTTCGACCGGCTGCGAGCAGTAAATAAACGAAAGCCCGCCCTCACGTGCCAGAGAAGTGGCCATATTATCGTCCGAGACCGACTGCATAATCGCCGAAACCAAAGGGATATTCAAGCTGAGCGGCGGTGTTTCCCCTTTTTTAAATTTTACCAGCGGCGTTTTCAAACTGACATTTCCCGGTCTGCATTCGGCCGAAGAATACCCCGGTATCAATAAATATTCCCTGAATGTGTGCGACTGTTCCGCAAAGAACGCCATAATGTTTTTTCCCCCTTTTTTAAATTTTATTCAATAATATATCATATCCCTTATTTCTGTTCTGTATTTCAGCGCGTTTACTTTATCCACGGGGTTGAGCAGCGCGCTTATGGAATGGTCGCAGTTCAGCGCGTTTATCAGCGTTGCAAGATATTTTGATATATCAACGTCACAGTACCACGGCTTGTTTATTATTTTGTTGTCTTTATAGTTGGCGTTGGTCACAAATATTTTATTTATTATGCCCTCATTATACGCTTCGTCGAACAGCTCCGTGCCTTTGCTGAAAAGCCCGAAAGTTATAAATGTAAAGATGCGTTTTGCGCCCATCTCGTGCAGTTTCCTTGCCGCCTGAAGCAGCGATTCGCCTGTTGCGAGTATATCATCGATTATTATGACGTCTTTGCCCCGGACATCTTCTTCCGAACCAAGGAAATCATGGCTTACAACCGGATAAGTGCCTTCAATCACCCTGCTGTAATCGCGCCTTTTATAGAACATGCCTATATTCAGCTCAAGATATGAAGAATACCTCAGGCATCTCTGCATAGCGCCTTCATCGGGAGAGATGATAAGCGCTTTATCCGAGCTCAGTTCGATATCGTCCACATTGGCGCACAGCGCTTTGATCATTTGGTAAGAGGGCGTTATCGTGTCAAATCCGCTTATCGGTATCGCGTTCTGCACACGCGGCTCATGCGCGTCAAAACACAGTATATTCGATACCCCCATTCTGGTGAGTTCCTGCAGCGAAACCGCGCAGTCAAGCGATTCGCGGGATATTCTGTTGTCCTGTCTGCTGCTGTAGAGCATGGGCATAATCACGCTGACTCTTTTGGCTTTGCCGTTCAGGGCGGCGATTGTCCTGATCAAATCCCTGTAATGGTCGTCGGGGCTCATATATGAAATTTTGTCATAAAGTTTAAATGTGACGCTGTAGTTGTAACAGTCGCACAGTATAAACACATCATGCCCCCGGATACTCTGCTCGATAATCGCCTTCGCCTCCCCGGTCGTGAAGCGCGGGCAGGAAGTCTTGATCAAAAAGTTTTCCGCGACCCCAACCTCCGGCAGATACCGGAACATATTCAGATATTCGTTTATTTTTGCCCCTATGGCTTCACAGCCTTTCATAGCTATAACGCCGAGTTTCCCGTGAGCGAAAAACTCATCTCCCAATACCGGGAACATTTTTAACTGATCCATTCTTACAAAACCTTCTCTCTTTTTTAAATTCATTATTAAAAAACAAAAAAAACCCTTTAATAAAGTTCTTGAAAAAAACAGAAAAATATGATATACTAAAATGACAAAGATAAAAAATCAACAGGTAAAACAATGATGCTCAAACTATTTTCGGTATTCTTAAAAGGTCTGATTTTCGGAATAATACAAATCGTACCCGGTATCAGCGGCGGTACAATCGCCGTTATGCTGGGGTTTTATGAACGGCTGATCGAAGCGGTAAGCCATTTTAAAAAAGATTGGCGCAGACATCTAAAGTTTATTCTGCCGTTTTTGGCGGGAACCGCTTTGGGGCTTTTGATATTCAGCTCGGTTATCCGGTATCTGCTGATAAACTTTTCCCTGCCGCTTATGCTGTTTTTTACCGGCATGATAACCGGCACGGTTCCGCTTATATACAAAAAATCAAAACAGCCGGAAAACAAATTCACAATCAAACAAATCGTTCTTACGGTTATTTCTGCGGCGGTACTGATTTTCATCGATACGCTGAGAACACCGCTCCCGGACAGCGGCGGCGCGCCCGGTCCCCTGATGCTTTATTTCGCGGGGCTGCTGGCCGCCGCGGCTCTGATTATCCCGGGAATCAGCGGCTCGCTCGTGCTGCTGTTTATGGGGGTATACCCCGCGGTGATAGACTCCGTCGCTTCTGTGAGGCAGCTTCCTGCCGACTTTTCTTTGTGGTTTGATATTTTTACAGTGCTCGGCCCGTTCGGTATAGGGGTGCTCACAGGTATCGCCCTGACCGCGCGGCTTATTGAAAACCTTTTAAACAAACACCCAAAAGCCGTATACTCGGTTATACTGGGGTTCATGATGAGTTCGGTTTATATACTGATAAATGACCCGATTGTTTTTCAAAGCGGGGTGTCCGCAGCGGGTATAACCGCCGGAATCATCATGTTTATTTTGGGTGGTATTCTGTCGGTTTTAACAGGTGTAAAAAAACGTAAAAAATTATTCAGAGCGGATTGATTAAAAATCCGCTCTGAATACAACATTTTTATTTCTTTTTCTTTGTGGCGATAACAACAATCACAACTATAACCACAACTCCGACAACCCCAAGAATTATCCATAAAATCATATTGCTCTCTTCTTCGCCGTCCGAGCCGCTGTCACCCGTCTGTGCATTTCCGCTCTCATCATCGCCGGCATCAGCCGTCTCCCCGTCTTCCGAAGCCTCGCTGTCCCCCGGCTCGTCCGAAGCGGGGGCTTCATCGGGCGTTTCATCAGCAGCACCCTCAATATCCCCGGTTCTGCTCACTTCAAGCGCAGCAAAGTTTACGCCTCCGCCGAACTCGACTATTATAACATTTTCGCCCGCAGTCAGGGCAAGATCGCCGTCTGCCGGCATCGCGTGGTAATCCTGCCATCCCGTGCTGTCTGTGGGCGCTCCGGCTGTAACAGAGTTACCGTTTACCTTTATGGTCACAGGAGCTCTGTCACCTGAATCCGAGGCGAGCTGCGCGACAAAAGCATACATACCATCGTTCGCAACGGTCACGGTATACTGTACCCAGTCGCCCGCGCCTATCCAGCCGATATTGCTGCCCCATTCGCTGTCGTTGCCTTCGGTTCTCACGGCGTGACCTTCTCTTACATGCTGATTTCCGTCATCGCCTTCTTTACCGTAGTCGTCGGGGTCAAAATCTGTTGCCTTGATTGTTGTCGTTCCGGTTCTTGTAATACGATAATTCGGGTTCTCCCATACGGGCGGGAAACCGAATTCGTTAAGGGGTTCAACGTCAAAACCCGCAATGTTAATACCGCCGCCGCTCCAGGATACCATTCTTAAAACGTGCGTTCCCGCGCTCACCTGAATGTCGGCTATCGTATACATGACATACTCCTGCCAGCCGTTGCCTTCTTTGCCCTGCGGTGATGAGCCGATCTGCTCGCCGTCGAGATATAAATCAATCCCGCCGTTTCCCGAATCCGAAGCTATCGCCGCGCTGAATCTGTAGAAGCCGTCAGCCGCCACGTTAATAGTCCAGTCCAGCCAATCGACTTGGTCCATCCAGCCGACATTGCCTTCAAACCCGAACTGATTATCGCCGTGTTCTGTTCCGACTTCTGTTTCAGGTCTGATATCACGCCCGCCGTCGGGGGCGTCTGTCGTTAGCCCGTAAACCGTGTCAAAGTCCGTCGCATTGATTTTTGATACGCCGCCGGCGTTGATATTTATTTCCGCATACGGTTCTGCCGCGACACAGAAGCTCAGCAACGCGAGTGTTAACATTATCGCAAGTGCAAGGCTGATGATTTTTTTCGTTGTTTTTTGCTTTTTCATGATAAAAAAATACTCCTTTTTTTGTCCAATAAAGTATAGGTTTTCGGACAGTTTTTTGTTCGTTTTGCCGCAATTTACCGTTGTTTAGGGAATATTTGGACTGTGATAAAATATGGCGTTCGCTTAAAAAATACATATAAATATTTACCCGTCATTTTTCACCCAATTTTTTTAGCAGTTCTGCAATTAATGCGTCTTTATCGGCAATCTGCGTGTCTTTATCGGCAATCTGCGTGTCTTTGTCGGCGATCTGCGTGTCTTTATTGGCTATCTGCGTGTCTTTGTCGGCAACAACGCTCTGCCATTTCACGCGCTCCTGTTTCGCACCCTCGACCTTACCCTCGGCTCTAATAATACGATCACGCTTCATTGTGTTAGCTTTGAAATCTACCAACATTCCATCTACCTCCCTGCTCTCGGCATATAATATTTTGTTTAAATCAAACCCTCCAACGTCACCGTATATCTGACTGAATATCTTGAACGCCGCGTTCAGCACGCGCTTCTCCTCGTCGTTCAGCTCCATTATCTTGGTTTTGTAATTTCCGATTGTGTCCATCACTTCGTCAAAGTCCTGCGACCGCTCCAGCCTTATCATCATTTCAAGCAGCTTCGACTCGATGCTTTCGAGGCTCTCGTCGTCCGGCGTTTTTATATCAATCAAGCTATAGTTAAAATCAATCAGCGCATCGCCGAACCGTTCCTGTCCGGCGAACATATCCCGCAGCGTTAACGGTACTGTCCATTTCCTGCGTCCTGTGTAGAACACCAGCGGTATCACTGCCGGAAACTTGAAGTTTTTGCGTTTGCGCTCTTTTTCGTCCGCATGGTTGTAATAGTCGCGTAAAATCTCCACTATATACAGCAGCAGCCGGTACGGCATTCTGTAATCTACCGCGCTCTGATTCTCCAACAGCACATAGAATATGACCTTTTCGCCGCTGCTTTTGAGCTTACCCTCGTACACCACATCAGCCTCTTTGTCGCTGAAATCCGGCAGTATATACGTGTTAGGGCTGCGTTTCAGGCTGCTCTCGTCTATGTCGTCTGCCCAGTCCGCTTTGAGCAAATCTTTGAGCAGGCTCATAAACGCTTTTTTGTCGTGGAACAGCTCTTTCATGCGGGTATCATGGGGGTTGTCTGTTTTTTTGCCGCTCATAAATTTTCGCACTCCGTTTAAGCTTGTGTATACAATTATACCACACTCCGCGAAATAAATCAACACTATTTTTGAGATTTTGATATTTATGGAACATAAACATTGTTTGTATAATTTCAAGGGCGCAAATCCATTTCCTACATAACTCATGTGAATCAATAAAAATGGTTGACATTTTTATTGGATTATGGTATTATTTAACCATAAAATAAAATATTAGGGGATGGTTTGTTATGAATATAAACGATGCGGTAAAACAGGCGCGTGAAGATATATCGCTGCGAAAAATGACTCCGCGCACAAAGCGGCATTATGACCGCATTTTAAAATCGATGTATGAAAAACAGACTTTATGGGGCGGGAACCTCACTGTGCTTGATTCCGAAACCAAAAAAATGAGCACTGCGGCAAGGCGTTCGCTGGCATTTGAAAAAGTGATGAAAGAAATGCCGGTTCATATAGAGCCTTATGCGCTGCTTGCCGGGTTATGCGAAAAAAACGGGCAAATTGTCAGATGTATGCTGCCGTCTTTTATTAAAGAAGAAGAGCGCGGCAAATGCACTATGGGCATATCGCATAAATGCCCGGATTATGAAACGCTGCTGGATATAGGAATTTCGGGTATACTCGGTAATTTGGAAAAAAGCAAGGCAAAACTGTCTGCATCACCAAAAAATCCGGACAATACCGGTAAACTTGATTTTTATGAGGCTGTGCGCCGCGAATGTTTGGCGGTGATTGAGGCTTCCAACCGGTATGCCGATCTTGCAGAGCGCAGCGGTTTATCCGAACTTGCGCGCATATGCCGTAAAGTTCCCGAATACGGCGCGGATTCCCTGCATGAGGCTGTGCAATCTATGTGGTTTTACAACCACTGCATACACGAAACCATGACAAGGCTGTCTATCGGAAATATTGACAGGCTATTAAACCCGTATTTTGAAAAAGATTATAAAGCGGGGAAAATAACCCTTGAATTTGCCCAGGAACTTATCGATGAGTTTAACCTGCGCGTCAATGACCGCGCGCAGATTGACCCGGAAAAATATGTGGTATCTCAAAGCGAGCTTGAAGGTGCGCCTGAAAGTGATTTCACAATCGGTTACGGCCAAGGTTTCGCGCTCAGCGCGGAAAACGATATGGCTGACGCAATAAACCATTGGGGGCAGAATATACTGATAAGCGGGCTGCTTGAAGACGGCTCGGACGCTACAAATGCTTTGACATATATGTTTTTGAACGCACATGAAAAATTCCGGCTTACCGGGCCTGTTTTATCGGTGCGTCTGCATAAAAACAGTCCGCTTGAATTGACTTCCCGTGCGGCTGAAGTTTTAAAAACAGGCGGCGGCATGCCGTTTATAAATAATGACGATGTGATAGTTTCCGCTTATGAAAAGCTCGGTATCCCGCGGAGTGACGCCTGCAATTATGCTAACTCGAACTGCTGGGAAACGCTGATACAAGGCAAAAGCAATCAGGAAATGATACGGTTTATTAATTTTCTGCATCTGCTTGAACAGACATTTAACAGCGGCGGCTCTTTTGCGGATATGAATGAAATACTCGACGCCTGGAAAAAACAGATTGACACACGGCTCAAAACAACAATGGAGCATAACGCCGCCCAAATCGAAAAAAACGGAAGCCACGGGTATTACACATCTATTCCGATATTGTCCGCCCTTACGCGGGATTGTATCGAAAATATGACGGATTTAACGCATGGCGGTTCACGGTATACGCTTTGGCATGTTATGGCTGAAGCCGTATCAAACGCGGCGGACGCTTTTTCGGCTGTGCAAAAATTTGTTTTTGAGGATAAAATTGTCAGTCTGCCGCGGCTTATTGAAATACTTCAAAACAACTGGGAAGGCGAAGAAGAGCTGCGGCTGAATTTTATAAATAACACCCCGCGTTTCGGCAACGGCTTGAGTGTTCCCGATTTTTATGCGAAGGAAATGGTTGATTATTTTAACGACCGGGTGAAGTTTCATGCACAAAAACATAAAATCTGTATATATTCGCCCTGTATCGGCACATTTTCTTGGATTATATCCATAGGCAAACACATCGGAGCGTCCGCGGACGGAAGAAAAAACGGCGAGCCTATCGCAGCCAATATGTCGCCGGCGGCGGGCGCCGATATATCCGGGCCTCTGGCCGCGATCAATTCATATCTTAAGCTGAAAACAGACGAAATGGCGGCGGGCGCGCCTATAGACCTGCGTCTTAATAAACGCGGGCTTGAAGGCGAAGAAGGCACGAACCGTATAGCGGCGTTGATCAGGACTTTTATACAGCAGGGAGGCAATATGCTAACACTTACAGTCACTGATGCGGAGGAACTGCGCCGCGCGGCCGCCGAGCCGGAAAAATACCGCTCCTTGCGCGTAAGGATGGGCGGCTGGACAGCCTATTTTGTGCTGCTGAGCAAGGAAGCGCAGGCGATACAGCTGCGGCGCTCAGAGCATGGATTTTAATGTTGATTCAATATTTGACAAGGTAAAAAATAATTATAATAATTTTTTATCTTGCTTTTTTTGCGCCGGTATGGTATAATCAATCCATTATAACAATTATACGGGAAAGAAGATGATTTTTATGCATATCCATAAAACAATGGACAACGGGGTTGTGATAGCCGAATATGACGGCTCCGAAAAAATGGCGGCGGCGATAGCCGATATGTGGAACAAAAGCAATGACAGCTGGGGCGGCGGCAGTCAGGCGAGCACGCCCGAACAAGTCGCGGCGAACTTCGCCGGGGGTTCGTATTTTAATATATTCACCGCGATGTATAACGATGAAGCGGTAGGGCTCGCCACATTTGACAGGTACTGGGCGGACGCCGATACCGCTTATGTGCACGTGCTCAACGTGCGCCCCGATTACCACGGCAAAAAAGTGGGCAAAGAGCTTGTTCTTATGTGCGTGGAAAAAACAATCGAAATGGGTCTGCCCCGGCTTGACATACACACCTGGCCGGGAAACGTCAAGGCTGTGCCGCTGTATAAAAAATGCGGGTTTTTATGGGAGGACCGGGCTGATACCACCCATTTGTCCAATTTTATCCCCACCGTGCTTAAAACGGAGCTTTTCGGCGGATTTTTTAAAACCGCGGACTGGTACAATGATTCTTCAAGAGTGATCGAAATCAGCCCCGACGGGGTTAAAGTAAATAAATTTGAAGTCTACGGTTATTCCTGGAAAAGCGGCGGAAAGAATCTCTCTGTGGGTTTTGAGAAAACCGGCAGACGGATAAGGTATATCGAAACCGACGACTATAAAATAGAGTTGATGGCTCAAAACCATGAGCTCGCTTTCGGGTTAAACTATAACTGCACATTTAAAATCCAAAACAAATCGGGCGCGGAGCTCAATATAAAAATAACCGGAAAAAACGACAAAGGGATAAAATTTGATTTCGCGGCGGAAGAAAACATCAAGGGAACCAAAGAGTTCAACGCGGAGTTTTATGTTGAGCCGGTAACCGAAGAAATTGATATATGGCGTATGCACCCGTGTGTTCTTGCCGATATTTACGTGAACGGGCAGCACGCGGAGCTTGGGCTGGGTATTGAGCCGAAATTCCCGCTTATTGCCGGATTCACGGAAAAACGCAATTTTGCCAAACCCGGCATTAGCGAAGAGGTTTATATTAATATAAAAAGCGCACTGCAAAAAAAAGCTTCGGTAAAATTTTTGATCCCGGAAAACAGCATGACAAGGTTTGCCGAAAATGATTTCGCGCTTGAAATTTCCCCCGACAAAACCGTGATGCTTAAAACAACCGCCGAAATACTCGCCTGCGGATACGCCAAAGCCGATGTTGAATACAACATAGAGCTTGAGGACGGTAACAAAATAACTTTCTCAAAACCGCTGCACCTGATCAATCAGGGGTTCGGCGGCGCGTTCAGCTTCGAGCTTGAACATGAGTATTCCGCGGTCAACGGGCTGTATAAACTCACCTTATATAAACGGGGCGGCCACGCTAATTTTTATAAATTCGCGGGGCACGGCAGCGCGAACTTCCATATACCCAAGCTCGGTAAACCGTACAGCGACGAGTTTGACCTGCTCAAGCCTTCTGATGTGAGAATATACAACAAAGAGCATCTGACGGTTTTTGAAGCGGATTATGAATCCGCAGAATATAAAGGCATAATACTGACGCTGCTGTTTGAGTTTGACGCTTCCGGTATTGTTCACCGGCGCAGCAGGGTGAAAAACAATTCAAATCAGACTTATCCGCTGTTTTTGCAGGAGAGCTGCTACACAAGCGCCGCAAGGCGTTCGGTGTTCTGTTATGACGGCGAGATTCATGAAATAAAAGACAATAACACTTACGGGTTTTCTGATTTGCACCCGGAAAAAATAACTGAAAACTGGATTTTTGATGATTCTGTATATAACAAATCGGGTATGTACTGGGATAAATCATATAAACCGCACACAAAATGGGGCGACGAGCTTGTTTTTGAGCATGATCTGGGAAATTTTGGTCCCGGGGCGGTTTTTGAAACCAAGCCGTTTGTGTATATCACCGGGGTATTCCATAATTTCCGCGAGTTCAGGAATTACGTGCTAGGCATACATGAGGAAACAACGCCGCATACCGTGCTGCCGCTTGACATTAGTATAAACGGGCGCAACCCGTTTATCGGCAAAGATTCCGCAAATATACAGGCGGTTATAACAAACCACAGGATTAAAATGCTAGCGGGGGAAATAGCGCTGTCCTCGCCGGACGGATTGTTCGGGAAAAGCGTGCAAACCAACCCCGATGAAGAAATTACGGCGTTTAACACGTTTGATATGGATTTAAACAAAATTAAACCGGGGGTTTATACCGCGGAACTTGAGTTTAAATTTAAAGGCTGGGAAAAAACACAGCGGCGCGCGTTGTTTGTCTCGGATGATTCCGGGATAAAAACAGAGGAAAAAGACGAAGTGTTCACGGTGACAAACGGCGGTTTATGCTTTAAGGCGTCGCCGGAATATTCGGACGCTCTGTATTCGCTTAAATACAATGGCGATGAATGGCTGTTTTCACAGTACCCTGAAATTAAACCATATTCGTGGCAGAACCCGTTTATCGGCGGTATGCAGGCGCAGCTCTGGTCGATGAACAACAACCTGATACTGCGGGAGAAAATCAATGCCGAATTTGTGCTGCTCAACGATAATTTCGGCAATGAATGGACGGGGATTAAAACAACGGTCAAAGTAAACGAGTTTGAAGAGCATAAAGGCATGGTATACGAGCAGTTTTATTTAACCCGGCCATCGCTGCCTGTTTTATGTTATTTTGTGCGTCTTGCCAACAATACAGGCGGATACAAACACATCGGTTATAACATGAGCGCGTATCTTTCGGACAAAGAGAACCTGAGCGATATATACGCTTTTGCCAGAACCAACGAAAAAGACGAGTACCGCGTCAGAATGGGCGAAGGCTGGACGGACGCTGACAGGTTTATCAGAATTTCTCATGAAAGGGCGAACCCTCGGGCTGAAAAACTGTATGTTTACGCTGACGCGCCGCGCAACAACGGGAACATCAGCATACACAGCAATATAAACGAATGCAGCGTATATTCCGGGGGCTGGGTTAATCTGAAAAACAACGAAGCTCATAATATGCGTCCGTTATTTTTTGTGATAACAGAAAAAGAATTCGCAGCCGAGTCGTTTGAAGATCTGAGCAGAATTATATTTTAAACCACGGCAATTTATAAAAAAATAATCATATTCGATTGTAGGGAATGGATTTATCCATTCCGCAAATTAAAAACAACATCGTTTTATAAATTATTCGGAACGCATAAATGCGTTCCCTACAATGTGAAAATCAACGAACAAAGGAGTCATATGAAAAAATGAAAAATGAAGAATTAATCAAATATATAAATATCGATAATAATATTCGTTTTGGAAAACCATGTATAATAGGGACTCGTATAACCGTAGGAGATGTATTGCAGTGGTTATCAGAAGGAATATCTATCGCTGAAATAATAGATGATTATCCGTTATTAAAAGATGTGCATATATATGCAGCGTTGGCTTATGCTGCAAAACGAGATGAAATAACAAAGATAGTGGAGATTGTTTAATGTTAAAAATACTACTTGATGCGAATATATCATGGAAATTAACAAATAAATTAATACCAATTTATGGTGAATGTGCTCATGTAGATCACATTGGACTTCAAGTTCCGGCAAGTGATAAAAATATATGGGAATATGCTTTAAAAAATAATTATATAATAATTACAAAAGATATTGATTTTTTATATTTTTTAGAAACACAAGGATATCCGCCAAAAGTCGTGTTGTTGAGGACAGGTAACAATAGCAGTCAAGCAATGTATGAGTTATTGTTACAAGCAAAAGATAAAATTGAAGAATTTAGTAATGAATCAATTGGTTTATTGGAAATCATGAGTAGAATATAGTCGTTTCAGATGAAAATAGTTTATCGTCATTCCGCGCTTGACGCGGAATCCCATGTAATTGAGGGAGATTGCGGGTCAAGCCCGCAATGACGTTGATCTGTTCTTGATTTAACTGACTATACTATTGCTTTTTCGGCGGATATTTCCGCAGGAATGCCGGAAGATTTCACAAAAAACGATTCTATGTCAATTTCAGATTCTATATGAACCATGTTGAGATAAAAATCATTTAAGACTTTTATCTTTTTGTTTTTAAACCAGTAAACTTGAATAAGCGAATTATCAACATCCTGCAGACTTTCTTCTTTTTTTAATCCCGGTATGTGTTTTTCTAATGCGGCGCATTGCTTGTAAAATATTTCTTCATTAGGGTTATTGCATATTAAATATTCAAACATAAATAATTACTCCAATCCAAGGTTTTTATGGGTTTTTTATTTTAGCTTGCATGTTCGAACGGTTCGGGGATATCCATCCCACTTTCCGCCGCGACCTCCAACCAACCGTTAATCGCGATTTGAATTTCTTTTAACGCTTCCTCCGGTGTGTTGCCGTGCGCCATACAACCCAAGAGCTCAAGGCAATCAGCAACATAAATTTCATCATTGCTATCATACTTAATTGTTATTGAATATTTCAACATAACGTTATACCTCTATGTCCCCCGGCTGAACCTCTAATGCCGAACATATTTTTTCTATAAAAAAATGCACCAAATTAAAAAAATTTGAAAAATACACTTGACAAACGCTTAAATTTATGTTAATATTATCTATAGTAAATAAAAAGTGCGGGCAACCGTGAAGTGCGGACACACTTCATCGGTATGCCGAGTGTGATGTGACCACATCTCCCAAGCACCAAATTTCTTCGTACCCGCATTTATATTATACATCATTTTGAAAATTTAGTCAAGGGATATTTTTGTAAATGCGTCTGTTATAAGGATTTTTGCGCCGCGTGTGGTTCTGTCACGCGGCGTTTTTTGATTTTTTCAATAAAAACGGAGGGATTGACATGGAAAAAAATAGAATTTTATCAAAAGTAGTTGCATTCGCACTAACTTTTTGTATGATAGCGAGCATATGCACAGCAATATTTACGGTGTCGGCATCGGAAGTGACTCCTGACGGACTCGAGTACACTGACAACGGAACCGAAATAACCATAACAGGTTATGAAGGAACCAGTACAGCGGTGGTGATACCAAGCACGATAGACGGCAAGCCCGTTACGGAAATAGGTGACAGTGCTTTTTTCAACAAGACCATTACAAGTGTGGTTATTCCAAGTTCAGTTAAAATAATAGAGAATGAAGCGTTTTCAGATTGTAGCAACTTAACTTCTGTTACATTAACAAGCGGATTAGGGCACATTGGCGTATCGGCATTTTTTGCTACTAAGATAACCGCAATAGATATCCCAGGAAGCGTAACTCGGATAGGGAATTTAGCGTTTGGAAATTGTCAAGATTTAAGGTCGGTAACTTTTAGACATGTGGATGTAAGTGATGTTAGTATGCTGAGCTTGCAATCAATGACATTGCCTGCCCCAGTATCAGGGTGCTTCGTATATCACTCATCAGTTGCGAAGGGATTTGACACTCTATATGTACGTAACTGGCCCAAGTCACCACAGCCTTGGCTCCCAGATGGGTATGTTGACGGAAACGGAGACGACGGAAATGACGACGAAGATGAAAACGAAGCAGATATTGGCATAGATTACTCTGCGGCTGATTTAATCGTGCCGGGTTCGGACAGAAATTTCGGGATTAATTTAACCAAAGAAACATTCATAAAACCTGATGATTATGATATAAAATCATTCAGCACAGACGGCGGCGTTAAGTGGAAAGCGGCTAAAGCCGACACGTTCTCCGACGCGAAACTCAATAAACTTTTCAGCAAAGAACTGGATTTACGGATTTCGGACACAGCCATAGACAAATCCACGAAACAGCCGGGAGAAGGCGCGGTTATCGTGACGTTCCCGAAAATAAACAAACGTCCTAAAATAGATAAACTGGTGGTGAACTACGCTATCGCCGCAGACGCTTCGGGCGCGACGCCGGGCGCGTGGGTGCTTAC
>Ga0099364_10007471_pt1 | contig 15595 bp, 16 predicted proteins | sample TergutTh196P3_FD_73070 | JGI IMG/M metagenome (GOLD analysis project Ga0099364, IMG submission 73070) | Microcerotermes parvus P3 segment gut microbial communities from Pointe-Noire, Republic of the Congo - Th196 P3 | ecosystem: Host-associated > Arthropoda: Insects > Digestive system > Gut ...
TATTTCTCTGAATGTAAAATACAAAAATGGTGTTTGTGCAAATTTACTGTATTCTTGGAGTATTCCCAATCCTTTTAAGGGGCTGTCTTATTCTAAAATTTATGGAACAGAGGGAATTATAAGTCTTGAAACCAATGGTTTGTACCTTTCACTTTACGGCAAAAAGCATCAAAGGTTTTTTTGTTTTTCTGATTTTTTAGGATTTAAAGCCATGCACAAGGCTTTTATTGAGGATTATATAAATGACCGCCCATGGCAGCCCGACATGAATCGTATAGCTGTTGAACTTAAAATGGTTGAAAAAGCTTACTTGTCGATTAAGTCGAAGCAGTTTGAAGGTGTTGAGTAGAGACAAGGCATCACGCTTCGCCTGACATCGTGCCCTGTCTCTACTTAATCGATTCTATCTAATTGATTCTCTTCTCTAACGATTTTAAAATCAGCATCATAACAATACCTGCAATCGCACAGCCCGATGCAATAATAAATGCCGGAAACATGAGACTAATATCATGTTCGGCAACATTTTTATAATAGCCCGCAATTTGTGATGAAACAATTGCTCCAACACCAAATCCCAAAAGCACAAAGCCATAGTTTGCTGCCATGAACTTTGCTCCAAAAATGTCGGCAGTTAATGATGGGAAATTACTTAAAAATCCGCCATAGAAAAATCCGATAAATGCAATTAAAACGTAAACCCAATAACCTTCTGCTGCGTTAACCAAAAGAGAAAGAACTGCGGTACCAAAAAGTAAAACAATGATAGTGTTTGCTCGTCCTAACTTATCAGAGACCATGCCCCAAAACAAGCGGCCAAATGAATTAAACATTGAAATAGCCAAGACACCAATTGTTGCAGTTGCAGCAAGTCCTTTACCAACTGCAACAGGTTTGGCAAATCCTATCATCATAAGCCCTCCCATGCAAGCGAGTGCAAAAGTGACAACTACTAAATAAAATTGTGGAGTTTTAAGCATTTCCATAGATGAATAACTTTTTGCCTTTGCTGCTACAGCACTCGAAGAGGTATTGCTCATCATGTGTCCTTCGGGAGGATTTTTCATAAAAAGACTTCCAATGGTAGATACAACCAAAAAAATTATGCTTAAAGTCATAAATGTTTTAAGCTCTCCAACTCCTTCTCCTCCAAAAGTTGAAATCAACTGTACTATAATGGGTGTAAAAACAACACCTCCAAAACCGAGTGCCGATACTATTACTCCGGTCACAAGCCCCTTTTTGTGCGGATACCATTTTTGAGCACAAGCAATTGTTGTAGAATACACAACCCCCATACCGGTTCCACCCATGATACCATAACTTAACCATAACAGCCATGAAATATTTGGCGTTACAAGAGAAGCGAGAAAGAAGCCGACACTTACAATAATACCCCCAATAAATACAACAACGCGAATAGAATACTTTGCTGCTAACTTGCCTCCTAATATACCTCCAACAGATAATGCAGCAATCAATAGTGAAAAAGCAAGCCCAGCATGGGCATTATTACCGCCAAAAACACTGTTTGCAATTCCTGTTTGGAATACACTCCAAATATAGGCAATACCTAGAGTGAGCTGCATTGCAATTGCTGCCAATACTGTAAAAAGTCCTTGGTTTTTATTCATAAACAATCTCCATTTGTATAATTACTTATTTTCTATATAATTACATCTACTATGCCATTTATTCTAACGGCATAATTCTATGCAAGAAAAAACAATTATATTTTTTTAATTAATGATGTGAACATTTTATAAAATTTACGAAGTAAGTGGAGTTATAAATTAACCCTGCCATAACTAAATATGACAGGGTTTAAAGTTTAAAGAAGATAATTTTTTGAATTATTTTCTTACTACTTCTGTACTTTCATCAAAAGCATATTCATATACCAATGCAGATTCTGAAACTTCAACTTTAGTTAACTTGTTGCCAACGAATGCTCCATTGCCAATTATTTGAACTGAAGCCGGAATAGTAACTTTAGTTAGCTGCCTATATCTATAAGCATTCTTCTTATCTAATGACTTATCACCTGTAGGATTTGGCTGATTTGGCTGCCGTCTAAAAGCATTATCCCCAATACTAGCAACAGGAATACCATCTATTTTTTCAGGTATATTTACTTTTGTTTTTTTTCCTGTATATTCTACAATGAATACACCGGAAGCATCTTTCCTGTATTTAAAATCTTTAGTGTTTGTTCCACAAGCTGTAAACATTACAGCAAGAGCCAAAACAACAATAACAGTAGAGAAAACTTTTTTTCTCATTTTTTAAACCATCCTTGAAAATAATTAAATTATACATCATTAGGGCATTTTTAAACATAATTGTTACACAATCAAGAATAATATTTTTTATTTTATATAATTTACTTAAAATATCTTACAAAAGTTTTATATATCAAATCAGTTTGTTTTACGTTTATTCCTTCACAGATTATCCTAAAAATAGGTTCGGTATTGGATGAGCGTAAGTGAACCCATCCGCCCAAAAACTCTTTATGCTTGTTAAAATCTATTCTCATACCGTCTATTGAGGTTATTTTTTCACCTGAAAAGTCCAATTTTATGCGATTTAATATCGCAGGTACATCTTTGTTTGATTTTAAGACTATTTTGCCTTTTTTCATTACATAATGCGGCAAGGATGCGACTAATTTTGAAACACTTGTATTTAGCAATACAAGCAATGATAATGTATATGCTATTCCTGCAAGGCTGTCGCGTCCAAAATGTATTTCGGGTGAAATTACTCCACCATTGCCCTCGCCGCCTATAACGGCTCTATGTTTTTTCATGGCTTCTACTACATTTATTTCTCCAACCTTTGATCTTACAAAAGGTGAATTATATTTTTGGGCAATATCTTCTACTGCTTTTGTAGTAGATAAATTAACTACTGTTGTACCTTTTTGCTTTCTTAGTATATATTCTGCTGCTATAACTACGCTTAGCTCTTCTCCTATGGGTTTTCCTTTTTCATCTATTATTGCCAATCTATCGGCATCGGGGTCTTGTGCAAATCCTATATCGGCTTTGTATTTCTTTACGGCTTTTGAAATATCTTTTAAGTTTTCTGCCAAAGGTTCGGGTATTCTTGGAAAGACCTTGTTTGTATCACAGTGTAAGGGTATTACTTTACAGTCTAATTTTTCAAGCAATTTTTGAGTTATATATGATCCGGCTCCATTCACTGAATCGAGAACTACTGTAAATTTTCTTTTTTTTATTTTGGGTATATCTATTAGTTTGAGTATTTTATTTATGTGTAGGTCGTCTAATTCATTGCGATTACTTATTTTTCCAAATTTATTCCATGCAACAGGTTTATGTTTTGATTCTACCAGTTTAAAGAATTTGGATATTTGAGTTGAGTTTAAAAATGTTCCATTTGAGTTTATAAGTTTAAATGCATTCCATTCTATGGGATTATGCGATGCCGAAATTACTATTCCGCCTGTTGCTTTCAATTCTTTTACTGCTATTTGAACCGTAGGTGTAGGAACTATTCCTAAATTTACTACATCGCATCCATACATTGCAAGTATTGAAGCGGTTTGATTTAAGATTACTTCTCCGCTTGGTCGGCTGTCTCGACCTATTACAATCTTTCCTCTTTTTGCATAAATTGCAAAAGCCGTTGCAGTTTGTGTTACAAGTTCAGGTGTAAAGGTATCGCCTACTATGCCCCTTATACCCGAAACGCTCTTCATTAATGATTTTCTATTAGGCATATATTCCTATCAATAAAACTAAACTATAAATAACTTTCACATAGTCTTATCTATAGATTACCTTTTTCTCCAAAGAAGATCCTTGCTGCTCCTAAGTGTATTTGAATCTACAATTGTCCATACATCAGTCCACCCCTTATGCCCATCACCCATCTCAGAGGGAGCAATAGGAGAAGCGGTTAAGGTTACTTTATTACCCAATACTGTATAAGTACCTGTTTCTATGAAACAAGATTCTTCAAGACTAAGTGTAAAATTATTACCCCTAAAAACAATTGCCATACTTTGATTTGTCGGATCTACATATGTACCTAAAAGGCTTACATTAGCATACAATGGTGAACTTTCTGATAAAAATCCTCCAAAAACCCAAGAGTACTCATAAAATTTACCCTCAAAATTAATATCTGCCTTTGTTTTATACCAATAATCGGTAACTCCATCAATTGTTATAGGTGTGCCGCTTTTTTCTAGTACTTCTATTTTTTCTCCATGTGAATAAGCCCCTATTCTGATGCTGTCTAGTGATGGCTCTGAACGTCTTCGTAATCCCGAAGCAGCATTGGCATACATTGTCTTGGGGAATTCGGTAGTAATACCGTTTGGTTGAGTATCACCAACTGTGATGCCCAGATATATAATAATACTAATTATCACTACTGTTGCGACCCCAACCGATGCAGTACTCCATACCCACCATCTTTTATACCATACTTTTGTATTTGAATTTTGTATACTCTGTATAATATTTTTCCACATATCCGAAAAGAAAGGTTCTTTTTTTATATATGGCAATGTAACATCATGTCCGCACTTAGTACAAAATTTGACTTCTTTACTTAATTCTATCCCACACTTTTTACATTGCAAATTCATTATCAATTCTCCTTATATAATATTAAAAGATTTACCCTGCCATGTAACTTTAACACAGCAGGGTTTTTAAACTAATTTTCTATTATTTCTACATAACTATCAAAGATTCTATTCTTTTGGATTTCAATATCACCCCTAAGAAAATCAACAGCTCTAACTGATCTAGGAATGGTAACACTAGTTATTTGATTGCTAGAAAACGCACTATCACCAATTGTTTTAACTGAACGAGGAATAGTAATATCGGCTATCTGATTTTCTTTAAATGCACTATTACCAATAGTAACAACCGAATTACCAATAGTAACACTATCTATTTGATTTCTGAAAAACGCACTATCTCCAATTGTTCTAACTGAATTAGGAATAGCAACCCTAGCTATTTGATTATTCATAAATGACTGTTTACCAATTGTTCTAACCGAATTGGGAATCGTAACCCTAGTTAGTTGATTGTTAAAAAATGCACTATCGCCAATTGCTTCAACCGAATTACCAATAGTAATACCGGTTAGCTGATTATCTGAAAACGCAAAATCACCAATTGTGATAACTGAGTCGGGAATTCTAATACTGGTTAGTTTATTGAGGGTAAACGCGTGAGCACCTATTGTTACAACCGAATTAGGAATAGTAACCTTACTTAGTGGATCTTTGCTTCCACGTGGGCAGCCAAACGCTTCCTCACCAATTGCAACAACAAGATGACCTTCTATTCTTTCCGGTATAACTACATCCTTATTTTTACCTTTATAACCTGTTATAGTTACACCATCACCTGTAACGAAATAATCAAAATTCGGGTCTCCATCAAAAGCCCTATCGCCAATTATTTTAACAGAATCGGGAATAGCAATATCGGCTATCTGATTATTTCTAAAAGCCTCACTGCCAATTGATTCAACCGAATTACCAATAGTAACACTGGTTAACTGATTGCTGTTAAATGCACCACTACCAATTACTTTAACCGAATCACCAATAATAATGCCGGTTAGTTGATTGCCAAAAAACGCAAAATCACCAATTGTTACAACCGAATCGGGAATTTCAACACTAGTTATTCCTATCCCCTGAAACGCACCACTACCAATAGCAACAACAGGGTGTCCTTCTATTTCTTCAGGTATAACTACATCCTTATCTTCAATTCTGTAACCTGTTATAGTTACACCATCGTTTCCAATACTATATTTAAAATCCCTATATTTCCATGTACTGCTTATATGATATGCACTAATACCAATTATCACTACTGCTGCGAGCCCAACCGATGCAGCACTCCATACCCACCATCTTTTATACCACACTTTCATCTTTGTGTTCTTTATATTTGTTTTTATATTCTGTATAACAGTTTTACACAACTTAGAAAAGAAAGGTTCTTTTTTGATGTATGGCAATGCAGTATTATGCCCGCACTTAGTACAAAATTTGACATCTTCACTTAGTTCTATTCCACACTTTTTACATTGCATTTTATTACTCCTGCTATATTATTAAAGATCTATTTAACTACACTTTTCATTGCATAGGCAAGATGCCCAATTGTTATAGAGCATCTTGCTTAAATACAATATTGTTAAACACCTTTTGAGTTGTTTTTTATATTAGCCGCTATTTCCTTTGTATTATTAACAAGTGCTGCAAACAATCTAATCAGTTCTGCAAAAAACCGATATACTATAATGATAGCACATCCGATAACCGGCCCAATTATTACATTTGCTATTCCGTATTTCATAAAATCCAACCCAATATGGTAGAACAGCGCATTCATATCTTTTCCAAGAAAAATTACTGCAATCAATCCAACACCTGCTCCCACTATACCGATTAAAGTTCCCAGCCATTCTCCAAATGTTTGAATTATTTCGGACAACATTGGAATTGCGATAAATTCTGATGTTCCGATATCTCTAACTTTTTTTAGTCTATCCCACCACAATTGAAACCCAATCCAACAGGCAAAAACAATCACTAACCATGAGAAAATAAATGCAAATACATATTTTGCTCCTAAACTGAAAAGCCCCGAATCAATTACAAGGTACAAGATCACGAAGGGGAGAATCAAGTTTGCTGCAGCCATTAAGTAATAAACAAGACTAAATATCTTACCCTTACCAATAAACTCAAAGTACGGCTTAGCAAAAATAAAAAATGGGCTTTCTACTAATTTCCCAAATTTATTACTATACCCGCACTCTGGACAAAATTGAACTCCTTCTCCTAATTTTGCTCCACACTTTTTACATTTTGATTCCATTTAACTACTCCTTTATAATATTAAAAAATTTATTAAACCATGCCCCATAAACAAAGCATGAAATAATTGCACTTTTAAAGATATTCTTGTCAATGCCTTTTTGAAAAAAAGTTATTTTTTAATTTTTAATCTATCTTCGACCTCTTCTTGCCGATTTTCTTTTACTGCCGCCTATGGTAATATGTTCTTCTTTATGCTTGTGCTTTTGCGGATGAGGCAATGCTCCAACATTTTGTGCTGCTGATCCAAAGCTTCCTGCTTCGGGATGATATTCTTCTCCTACCGGATTATATTTTGCCGGAGTTCTTTCTTCTATATTTCGTATTTGTACTTTTGTGAGATATTCAATTATATCTTCTTTTATTACTATGAGAAAGTTTTTAAATTTTTGAAATCCTTGAAGTTTGTATTCCACAAGCGGATTTTTTTCTCCATATCCAAGTGTCCAAATTCCATCTCTAAGTTGATCCATATCGAGCAAATGCTGCCGCCATCTATTGTCTATTACCTGAAGCGATATTAGTCTTTCTACTGCACGCATATCTCTTTGCCCAAATTTTTCTTCCATTTGTTTAAAGTTTTCATTTATTCCATCTATGATTTTATTCACTACTTCTTTATTTGATAAAGTATCGAAATCTATATTCAGTTTATCAAAATCGGCAGAAAATTTATTTTTAAAGAAACTCTTCATACCTGAGAGATCCCATTCTTCTGAATGTTTTAATCCGTAGCTATATACTTCAAATCCGTTTTCTACCACTTCTCTTATATATGTTTTTATTTTTTCTGAAACATCTGCATCATCGAGAAGTTCATTTCTATCGACATAGATATAATTTCTCTGGCTGTTCATTACATCATCATATTCAAGCAAATGCTTTCTTATTTCAAAGTTTCTGCCTTCAACTCGTTTTTGAGCATTTGCTATGGCTTTTGAAACAAGATTGCTTTCTATTTCTTGCCCCTCTTCCATGCCAAGCCTTTGCATTACACTTGCTATTCTTTCTGATGCAAAGAGGCGCATTAGTTCATCTTCAAGCGACAAGTAAAACCTTGATGATCCGGGGTCTCCCTGTCGTCCTGAACGTCCCCTAAGCTGATTGTCTATTCTTCTTGATTCATGTCTTTCTGTTCCGAGTATGTGTAATCCTCCGGCTTTTACAACTTTCTCGTGATTTTCTGTCCACTCCTTTGATTCGCGTAATATATTTCTTGCCTTATGCTTATCCTGCCCAATCATCTCTTCGACAAGTTTTTCACAATTTTCAAATTCTCCGCTAACCTGCCCTGTAAGAATTGAGTTCTTAAAATTTTCCCATACGTTTTCATCGTGTACAGGTTCGTATTTTTCCATATCGTCTAAAAAACTACGTTTGCCCCCTAGCACTATGTCGGTTCCTCGTCCTGCCATATTGGTGGCTATTGTAACTTTTCCCGGCTTTCCTGCCTCTGCGATAATTTCTGCTTCTTTCTCATGGAATTTTGCATTCAATACATTGTGTATTATGCCTTTTGCTTTTAAAAATGATGAAATTTTTTCTGATTTTTCTATTGATATTGTTCCCACTAGAATGGGCTGTCCTTTTGAACTTAACTCGACTATTTCATCTGTGAAAGCTTTAAATTTTTCTTTTTCGGTTCTGTATATTCTATCAGAATGATCCACTCGCTGCATGGGTTTATTCGTTGGTATTACCACAACATCTAAGCCGTATATTTTTCTAAACTCCACAGCTTCGGTGTCGGCAGTTCCTGTCATTCCTGAAAGTTTTGAGTACATTCTAAAAAAGTTTTGAAAGGTAATCGATGCAAGAGTTTGACTTTCTCTGGCAATGGTTACATTTTCTTTTGCTTCAAGAGCTTGATGCAATCCATCTGAAAATCTTCTTCCCGGCATAAGTCGTCCTGTAAACTCGTCTACTATTATGACTTGACCATCTTTTACCGTATAATCCACATCCCTTTGAAATAAGGTGTGAGCTTTTAATGCTTGATTTATATGATGAAGTGTTTCTATATTTGTGCTATCGTATAAATTATCTATCTTCAAGAGTCGTTCTACATTTTTAACGCCGTCTTCGCTTAACGAAACATGTTTATCTTTTTCGTTTACTTCGTAATCTTTTTCTATTTTTAAATTAGGAATTAGCTTATTGATTAAAGAATATTTTTTGGTGGATTCTTCGGTAGAACCTGAAATTATAAGAGGTGTTCTGGCTTCGTCTATTAAAATCGAGTCAACCTCATCCACTATACAGAAATTTCTTGCTCGTTGAACTCGTAAACTTTTATGTTCAACCATGTTATCTCTAAGATAGTCAAATCCGAATTCATTATTTGTTCCGTATGTTATATCGCAGGCATATGCTTCTTGCCTCTGTATGTGGTTCATATCGTGTACTATAACACCTACCGATAGACCAAGAAATTTATAAATTGCTCCCATCCATATCGAGTCTCTTCTTGCAAGGTAATCGTTAACTGTAACTACGTGGGCACCTTTTCCTGTAATTGCATTCAAGTAAACCGGCAATGTTGCAACAAGAGTTTTTCCCTCTCCTGTTTTCATCTCGGATATTCTGCCTTCATGGAGTACTACTCCTCCCATCATCTGCACATCAAAGTGTCTCATTCCAAGGGTTCTTATTGATGCCTCTCGCACTACTGCAAATGCCTCAGGTAGAATTTGGTCCAGCGTTTCGCCTTTGTGGTATCTTTCTTTAAACTCAAATGTTTTTGCTCTTAGTTCATCATTATTCAGTTTTTTGACTGCCGGCTCAAAAGAGTTTATTTTTGTAACTATAGGTTTAAGTTTCTTAATATCTCTTTCATGTTTTGTGCCAAATAAAATTTGAATTACTGTGTTTATCATTATTTCTAACCTTGGTTTAGTGTTCTTTTAGTTTTATGTCATGTCTAATTTATTATGCAGATATTTCAAGTAGATTTTAAGACTTCTTTCAGCATATAAATCATAGTGTTGGGAAAGGAATGTCACGCAATGAGTATTCTGCCATAGTCTCGTCCAAACCTTTAACTATCTTTTTGTCAATTAGTCCTTTTTCTGCCATGTTGTACAATATCGGCATTGTATCCTCATGGCTGCGTGCAGCATGATACGGACGGTCTTCACAAGCAGCTTGATAAATATCTACACAGGCTAAAAGACGTGAATTAAAATCAAGATCGACATCTCGTTTTCCAAATGGATAACCTGTGCCATCAAGTCTTTCATGATGTTCTGAAGCCCAAAGCCACATTTTTCCAAGACCCTCAACCTTGCTAAGCCAATCATAAGTGTGTCGAACATGATCCATTATTATAATATATTCGTTCTTGTCAAGCTTGCCTCGCTTTTCTAACACTTTAAGCGGGGTGGCAATCTTTCCTATATCATGTAGTGCTGCTGCCAGATATAGTTGTATCTTTTCTTCTCTTGTATAGCCGTAATATTCTCCCATTAACCATGCACGGTTTGCTATTTGTTCGGAATGCTTGTATGTATACCGAGACTTGCAGTCAATTATATGTGCTATAAACTTGGCAAGATCCAATACGCTTTCATCTCCCATTTGTGCTTTCCATACCGGAAATAATTCTCGCATAGTGGCGTAAATATTCTCATCTCGCAGGCTTTCAAGCGTTTCCTTGTTTAATACAAGCAGCAATGTTTCAACAGCTTTTTTGGTAGAAAATTTTCCTATACGGGCAGCTATTTTATTTTTTAGTTTATCTAATTCGTCTAACGGCACTCTTTGCAGCTGATATGTAACGTCAACAATATCGACTGCACCTATAAGTGCTGCTTCATGTGGGAATTCTTTTACACCAAAGGGACCTCTTCCATTTTCAGATGAATGATGGTGAAGTATAAAACCATCAACATTCTTAGTAAATGGCAGCCACTCAATATTGCGTTGTCCTAATTCACAGTGCGGCTTTAAGTCTATTCTCTTATATTTGACTGTTCCCTGACTTAAAGTATACTCTGTCAACGCATTGTCGTGAAATAATGCACAAGTCATAAGTGCCAAAAGAGACTCATTGTCATATCCTTCATATTTTGCCATTTTGGCACACATCGATGCTACACGCAAGCTGTGGTATTCACTTGCTCCGGCAAGTTCTGCCTCAATAATATCAAATGCCTTAGAAAACATCATACATAATGAATTCATCGCTAATTCCATAATCACACCTTTTGGAAAGAATCCTTTTTACATATTATATTATAAGCGATTATATTGTCAATTTTAAAATTTGTTTTTTTGTGTGCAGATTGAGGTCTAAAAAAATGATTTCTATGGGAAAATATAATAAAACATCTTCTATAATTTATTCAGTTTCTTTAGGAAATTCTTCTTCAAAATCAATTACCTTATCTAAACCAATACCGATAAGTTCTTCTTCTATTTCCAGCCTAAACCGGTAAGCACCACCACCATAAGATGCCCCTGTAAAAATAACATATTCATCCATTTCAATGTCCTGCAAAATTATAAGAGGTGTTCTGTCTTCTGAAAATATAGATATTTTGCTAATCCCTTTATGTGCTTCAGGATTTTCAAAAATATAATCCTGACTTACCATTTTTTCTTCACCAGACATTATTAGTCCTGATCCTCTACTTCTATCGCCAACAAATATTACTGTCACATATATTGGGTGTGACAAATTATTTAGTATTGTTATTTGCCATGTTTGCCCCACATCACAAGCATCACATCCTGTTAAACTAAATAATAATATTAATATTAAACAAGTTCTTATTTTTGTTTTCATAATTATTCCACATCATTTTCTATTTCTTCTTCAAAATCTAATCCTTCTTTCAAACCAATATTTATGTAATCTTCTTTCACTTCTAAACGAAATTTCATCCAATGTTCTCTATGATTTAAAATATCTTCTTCAGTATTATTTTCTCTAAAAATCACATAATTATTCATTGTACTGCCTCTAAAAACCATAAGCGGTATTTTGTCTTCTGTAAATATTGATATTCGATGAATCACAACATCGGCTTTCTTGTTTCTGCTACTTGTGCCCATAAAAAATTCACTTGCAGTTGCAATTTTTTCAGGTTGTATTATACCTAAATCATGTCTATAATTGCGTTTAAACTCTACAATAGCATGTATGGGATACTGTAATTCATTTACTATTTCTACATACCATGTTTTTCCATCATCACCTAAACATCCGCCAATAAAATTTGATAATAAGAGAAGTTTTATTAAAATTATAATTGTTTTTTTTAGTATTTTCATATTCATTGCAAATTTCATTCAGTTTCTTCAAAAAATTCTCTCTCAAAATCAATTCCCTTGTCTAAACCTAAACCAAAGTCTTCTTCGGTTATTTCGATATAATAATTATAAAATCCAGCACGATCACGTATGCTAGTATAAACTACTTTATCATCTATTGCTGAACCGCTCAGATAAATAAGTGGAATATTATCCAATGGTGTAAATACTGATATGGTCTCTATATAGTCGCTCATTTTTATAATTCTACCCTTCTTGTATTTGGCAACACTAACAGTAAAATGTGTGTTACCTTCAACAAATTTGAATGTTTTATTTACATCACCTGTGATGTGAAAACTTAAGACATCTTGTGTTTGATTTTCTATACCCAACAAGTCATAATCATCATCACCACATCCTAAAAAAGAAAACATGAAAATTGCAATTATAATGTATATACTAATATTATATTTTTTTATTTTTCTCATAATTACCTCATATTTGTTATAATTTAACATTTTTATAAAAATTCTTCTGCAAATCATATATTTTCACTTAAATCTATGCTTATATTTTCTTCTATATCATCTTGATTATCTTCATGTTCCTCGATTTCATCTTCAACATCTTCTTCAAAATACATTCCTTTATTTAAACCCACACCAATATTTTCCTCATTTACTTCTAAACAAAATTGCCACCCATCATTATTATGATAACTCCCTACACGAACCACATATTCATCCATTGCTTTACCTCTCAAAATCATAAGCGGTATTGTTTTATCTTCTGAAAATACCAATATTTCCCTAACACCTTTATGTGCTTTTGATTCTGTTCTTGGATGCATATGAAAATTACTTATAAAATCTATTTTTTCAGGTTCTATTAGCAGCTCAAATTTTCTTTGTCCTGAAGATGGAGAATGGCGTGCTTCAGAGCTAAGCGTTACCTCAACACAAATTGGATATGTCAGTTTGTTTACTATTACAAGTGACCAAGTTCTCGTTTCGTCTGTACATCCTATTAAACTGAATAATAAAATAAGTTTTATTATAATTATTTTTTTTAGTATTTTCATTGTTGTTCTCTCCAAATAAGATATTATGGTCTATCCTCACTCTTCCCGCGATTCAATAATCTCGCTAATTTCTCCTTTTGCAAGTTTAATTACTGCTGTTAGTTTTCTTTCTGTAATATCTGCAATATAATCAATTAATGGTTTTGTTTGTTCAAATGTTGCATTGGCACCATCAAATGGCATTTTATCTGAAAGTACATCACATTGATGCAGCACTCTAAGATAATTATTTCTGTCGTCTGCACGAATTACAATCATTGGGTAATCATGCCGCAATAGAATGTAATTCATTAGCAAGCGTGCCATCCTGCCATTTCCATCTTCAAACGGATGGATGCGGATATACCTATAATGAAACAGTGCCGCCAACTCAACAGGAGACAAAACCCCTTTTTGTTCTTCTTCACTATACCACCTTATCAAATCTGACATCAATGCAGGAGTTTCTTCGGGAGAAGCATAATTAAACAATTCACCTGTTGGAGTAATGACCGAGTTTTGACGAGTTTTGTAAACTCCTACATGAATTTTATAGCGATATTCACCGTCATGACTTATTTTGTAAAAGTCACGTACCAATATTGTCTTATTTAGTTCACGAATAAATGTTTCAGAAAGTGTTCTTTCTTTATCCAATGCTTCCACTTTCATTAATTCTAAACCAACATTGTGAGCTTTCATTTCTTCATAGTCTTGCATACCGGCATTACCAATGGTGTCTCCAAAGAGAAGCAATAATTTGGTTTGCCCATAAGTTAGCGTATTACCTTCAATATGATTTGAATTATAGTTAAAATCAATCATAAACTGCTGATCCATTTGGCGTTGCAGGTCATGATTCAAAGGCTGTAAAGACAGCCACTCTTTGTGTAATTTTTCTATTGTATTCATATCTATTTGTAGATGCTCTATGCAGTAGAATTATAATGTATTACAATGATTTTACATGCTCTCCAATTTTCTTGTCTTCTGCCGTGATATGTTTTACAAGCCAATCCACCAGAGTTTTGTTAATTTTAGCAACAAGTGTAAGATTTGATCCGCTTTCTTCAAATTCTTTTTTAAACATTGCGACTTCTGCAATGAAGTCTTCGTGTAATTGCTTATGAGCGGCTAAACCGGGATAATTATGCTGCTCTTGCACCTTCTCCTCATCTTTGAAGTGTTCTTTAGTATAGCTAATCAAAAAATCAAGGGTTTTGCCTATATTGGCACGCCCTTCTCCCCTCTTGCAAGCATCTATAATATCATCAATAGTGCTAATTAGTTTTTTATGTTGATCATCTATTTGGGGAATTCCAATCAACAATGTGTCTTTCCATAAAGTCATATTAATACTCCTTATTTTTAATTATCTTGTATATATCTAACTTTTATATATATCTTTTCTGTTTCCAATCTTGACTATCTCTACAATGTCTTTATTTATTCTATAAATAATTCTCCAATCACCAACCCTTAAACGTCGAAATCCAAATAATGAATATTTTAAAGGTTTGCCAAATTTAATAGGGTCAATAGCCAAACGTTCTTCTATAGCTCGCCTTATCTGTTGTCTATATGGCATAGGTACAGAAGGTATTTGTTCTTTGACAACTATTTCTGCAAACCTTATAGAATAGGTCATATTTATTTCCAAATATTATCACTATTTGAAATAAACTTGGGATTAGAACGCATAATCTCATCAGCAATTTCAGAGAAATACATATCTTCTTTTTCTTCAATTGCCCATTCAATAAGTTCACGGGCTACCTTTGAAACCGGCTTCTTGCTTTGTTTAGCCGACTTGCTTAATATTGCAGCAATCTCATCGGAAACTGTTATATTTATTCTTGGTTTTATGGCAGCCATAATATATTTCCTCTCCAAAGTGTACCACCAATGTATCACTATCTCTATAAAATGTCAAGCATTTTTAGCACAAAAACTAATTATAAAACTTGTTTAATTGCAATACTTTCAATCGACCTCTTCAATTCATCTATACCCACCAAAGTGTGAACAGAGCCAATCACGGCATTAGGATACTTGGAAAGAATCCCGGAGACAATATAATCACAATCTATAAGATCACATTTATTAAAAAAGTATACACATGGTTTTGATTCACAGTTTAACCTTTGAAGCTCTTTGTTTACGGTTGTTATATTAGAATCACAATCTTCTGCGGATATATCTATAACATGTATAATATAATCTGATTCGCTTATATCTTCAAGCGTAGAGCTAAATGCCTCAATCAAATTTGAAGGAAGATTGCGTATAAAGCCAACTGTATCGGTAAGAAGTGTACTCACATTTTCTGATAGATAAACAGTTCGAGTAAAAGAATCAAGTGTAGCAAAAAGTCTATCTTCTACAAA
>Ga0099364_10007472_pt1 | contig 15594 bp, 13 predicted proteins | sample TergutTh196P3_FD_73070 | JGI IMG/M metagenome (GOLD analysis project Ga0099364, IMG submission 73070) | Microcerotermes parvus P3 segment gut microbial communities from Pointe-Noire, Republic of the Congo - Th196 P3 | ecosystem: Host-associated > Arthropoda: Insects > Digestive system > Gut ...
AGAAAATCTAATAAAAGGAACAAGTGGACTTACAGAGGAGACGGATGGGCCAGGTATTCCGGCTCATTTATACAAAGAACTCAAAACAGTTCTTTCTTATATGGACGGTTTTCTTGAATCTTTACCAGAAGAAAAAATTGAAGAATTTGCAAGATCAAAATATTTTGAAACCTACAAGAAACTGTTCAAAGAATTAGGATTGGAATAATGGGGCTTTTGACTAAAGCCTTGGAATTACTAAATCAATATACTCCCTTTCCTGAACTTGATGAAATAGGAGAAATAATCAAGTCAAGGATATTAAGAATTACACCTGGTGCAGATATCCCATATACAGCATTGGGTCTATTATCAAATTACGGTCAATTTGATGCTGCTGTCTGCCTTTCACATAAAAACGATGTCTATGAAAGTTATGCTTCTGTAGGTTTAAATATTGAACCGATCTCTATACCTGATACAATAATTTATAAAAAAGAAAAAAATGATTATACGTTTTTTAAATTATATGATAATACAAAAAGTCTTTTAAATTTTATGGATCCGGATATGAATATATGGTGCTTCCCTCTTGACAATAACGAACCATGGGGTGCTGTGATACTTTTGGGTAGACATGATTTCCCTGCTATTGATCCACGAGCCATGCCGGTCTTGTTAAAGGATATTTATAAAATTATATCTCCCAATAAAAAAACCACAGAAATGGAAAATGCATAGGACGCAAATCCTGCATTCCCGTTATAACCCAAAAGCAGAAGCTGAACGTTTTCTTGATTCTATTGATCTAAAAAAAGACTTAAAAATTATTATTCTGATTGAACCTGGTATGGGTTACATGACCGCATCATTACGAATCAGGAATCCAAACACAAAAATAATTGCCCTGCATGCAGAACAAATTCCGGAATCTCTGCCAAAAGAAAATATACCAGATGCATGTTGGTCGCCGGAAACAGGAAAAAGCCTGCGTTATTTTCTTGAACAGGAAATTCCTGACATGGAAGCAAAAGAAATAAAGATTATTGAATGGCGCCCTGCTCTTTCTGTTTATGGTCAATCATATCTAAATCTTCTTGATGATACTGTAAAGTTTATAAAACAGGCAGATGCGTCAGCAAGAACACAAAATTTATTTGGAAAAAAATGGTTTAAAAATTTTTTTAGTAATTTAAATCTTTTGTCAAATATTATAATTCCAGATTCATTTTCCTGTCAGTTTTTAATAACTGGCTCAGGGCCAGGGCTTGAAGACAGTCTTGAAGAAATAAAAAAAAATAAAAATAATTTTTTTCTGCTTGCAGTATCATCTTCTGTTGCATCTCTTACACATAAAAACATTAATCCCGACTTGATTATATCAGTTGATGGCGGAAATTGGGCCTTACTGCATCTTTTTGAATGTATAAGAAACACTTCAAAAATAAAATTAGCAATTAATATGACTGCTGCTCTCCCTTCTCAATGTCAAGATGCTTCTTTTTTAGTTATATGTGATGGCAGTCTATGGCAGAGCATTATTCTCAAAGAATTAAAAATACCTTTTATTACATTACCGCAAAGAGGAACAGTCTCTGCTTCTGCACTTGACTTAGCTTTTTCCTTGACAAACAGCAATGTTATAATTACAGGAATGGATCTTTCGCAAAAAGATTTACTAGATCATACAAGACCTTATGCTTTTGATAAATTATGGGATGAAAAAGCCAGCCGTTTATGTCCATATTATTCTCAGGTTTATAACCGTACAAACTTAAGTAAAAGCAGCGGTATCTATGATATATACTCATCATGGTTTAGACATCAAGTTAATAAATATCCAAAACGTCTTTATGCATTAAATAAAAACAATATGGCTTTCAATTCATTGGAATCAATTTCATTTGATACCTTAGTTAATAATAATAAACCAATAATAAAAACAAGCTCAATAAAATTTAGTGATAATCCTGCAAGACTTGCAGCTAATATTTTATTATCAGCATTAAAAAATTCAAAAATTAAAAATGAACTTTCAAACGAGCTAAGGCTGCTTATATTTCCTAATACATATATATCAGAATCAGAATCATTTTGTGCCGAAGAATTAAACAATACAATACTAGAATTAACTCAATCTCTATGGGTAAATACAAAAAATGAATAATGATTTATTTAAAAAAAATTTAAATGCCCTTCAAAGGTTTGATTCTCTTTTCATTAGTCTTTTAAATGAAAAAATAACATATATCACATATAAAAGCCTTAAAAGTTCTTCCGGTGATATAATTCCTGTGTTTATTGATTCTGATCATGCCTTACATTCACTTGTTGATCCACATCGTGAAGCCAAACGTATAATTAACACATTAACTGACGAAGGGTTTATTGTTGTACTTGGGATGGGCGGCGCTTATCTAATTGAAGCAGCACTGGAAAGAAAAGAAACTTCTTTTGTTCTCGTAATAGATTATAATATTGATGGTATATCAGAACTACTGTGCTTTAAAGATTATACTAAAATATTTAATGACCCCCGCTTCCATATATTAATTGACGCTGATGATGAACTTATCGGGCAATTTATATTAAATCACTATAAACCTGCTCTTTACGGCAGTCTGTCTACATTACTTTTAAAATCAAGAACAAACTCTGATATTGAAAAATTTAACAATGCAGTTAATGCAATAGAGCAAACTATAAAAACAATATCTCAGGATTATTCTGTGCAAGCTTACTTTGGCACTGTCTGGTTTTCAAATATCATCAGGAATTTAATATATACTAATTTTGATTATGCTCCCCATCCTCTTATCAAACATGCGGCAATAACAGCAGCAGGCCCTTCACTTAATTTTCAAATAAGTGAAATCAGGGAAAGGAGAGAGGAGTTTTTTCTTCTTGCGACAGATACAAGTCTGCCCTGCCTTATATTAGAAAATATTTATCCTGATGCTGTTGTTTCCATTGATTGTCAGCATGTTGGTTATCATCATTTTATGTCCGGTCTTCCTGAAACAACAGATCTTTTTCTGGATTTAGCAAGCCCCCCGCTTATTGCTTCCCAATCTTTAAAACCGTATTTTTTCTCCGGTAATCATCCCTTAACCGGATATATAAATAAGTTCTGGCGTTCTGTGCCGGAAATTGATACAAGCGGCGGCAATATAACATATTCAAGCATTGCATTGGCAGAAAAACTGGGTGCAGAAACAATAGAATTATTTGGTGCGGACTTTTCTTATCCAAAGGGCTTGACCTATGCAAAAGGCTCTTATGTTCACCCCTATTTTGAAAAAAAACAAAATCGCACTTGTCCGCTGGAAAGCTTAAATTCAACTTTTCTTTATAGAACACCTTTAATCAAAAAAAATATACATACATCCTGGTACTATGAAAATGCTTCCTTAAGCTTTTATCGTGAAAAGCTTGAAGCAAAAACAAAAACTTCAGATTTTAAGCTTATTCACAAACAAGGATGGGGAGCACCCATTAAAATATCATCTAAATCATCAGCAGAATTGTTGCAGACAAAGCAACAAGAAAATTTATTCAAATACGGCAAATGTCAAATAAATGCAGCAGATTTCCTTGCTGATTACAGAAAAGATATACTCTCGCTACCTGTTTCCGGAATATATAATGAAAAAGAAAAAAATATCTTTACTACCCTGCTCCCTGCAGCAGCAGCATTACGCCGCCGTAGCCCTGAACTTAATACAGAGAATTTGCTTGAAAAAACAAAAGAATATTGCATTAAGGAAATTGATAAAGTTTTATCGATTTATACCCATTAAACCCATAAAATCGAAGCATAACCAACAAAGGAATCAGGTGTTTCATCGTCTTTTACATCAGCGCTGGTCCCGTATTCAAGCAATTCTGCTTTTGCCTTGCCTAGCTGCTCTGAATACCCCATTACGCCCAAAACAGCTCCGGCTGAACACGATGATTGATCCTCTTCAGCACATCTCAATGCTTCCTTAGGGTTATTGTTCAAGACAGCATTAATAAAAGCCGCATCATTTGTGTTTTTTACCCAATTCAGAGCAGCTTTTCCCCTGCCTTTTGGGGAAAACCCATAATTGCTTCCATAATGGGTTAAATCAGCAGACCCAATGACAACAATGCTGCGGCCAAGAGCAGCAGCAATTTGAGCCAGTATTTTTCCAGCATCAAAAGACTTAAGATTTGCCGGAAATCTTGCCCATAAAAGCTTTGATTTTGGAAAAAAATAATGGGCCATGGGAACAAGTATTTCAACTGTATTATCCTGGAATTTATCGCTTCTGGCATCAAGCTTCTTGGCAAGCCTGGCCATAAGTTCATTATCAATATACATTAAGCCAAAAGGTGTGCGTACAGCATCTTCATCAGCAAAAAGAAAAGAAGAGCTGGCTGCTAAATGACCGCCAATTATAACTACAGTATCAATATCTGTATTATTATGCAAACTGGCAATGGAACGGCCTGCAATATTACCGGAATAATACCAGCCAGCATGAGGGGCTATAACAGCACTGGCAGAAGCTGAAATCCTTGAGTTTTTACGGAAATCCCGCAGGAAATCTTCGACTTTTTCCGGTTCGCTCGGATACCAAGCGCCTGCTAGTATAGGTTCTCTTATAATCATAATTAATCCTATTGTATATATAGACGATAATATAATATAGTTCTTTATTTAAGGAAAGACCATGACTGAATTTGGTAAAAAATCCCTTTTATCTACAATAACAGCAATAATCTGCATATTCTTATATGTAGCTGTCATTCTCTTTGGAACCGGACGTATAATCGCAAATAGTAATACAAGGCAACTTATTGCAGCCAGGGAATTTAACGATATTATAGACCTTGCTTCTTCTGCATCATTTCTTGGTTTTATGAGCAGGCCTTACCAGGATACAATTCAGGATGCATTGCTTGCTTCTGAAACGCTTCTTGGAGTAATTATTACAGGCTCTAACGGAGAATTCGGCTTTGAAAGAAATTATGGAACTGTAATTAACTGGAATGGAGATATCCCGCGGTTCAGGACTGGTTTTGGAATCTCCAGCAATCCATTTTTTCAGTCTGTATGGATCGAAGGGCAAAGAAATTCTACGGTTCAGGCAATCTACAGTTATATTGATTATGATTTTTTAATAAGTGTCTTGAAAGATACTCTGATAATAATTATTGGAATAATGACATTTGCGATAATAGTCCTTTTGCTGGAAATCTATTCAAAACCTGATTCTTCTTTGTCAATGAAAATTAATGCAGCAAAAAATTATAAAACAGATAATACTGCCTATCAAAATACCGAACAAAAGATTGTATACAGGGAAGATTATTCTGAACCGGAATTTAATGAACCTGAGATTACTATTGAAGATGAAGGGGTAAAAGAAGGTTATCCAAAAGGCCTATATTCTCCGCGGGGCATTGGCTGGGAATCTTATACAAAAGAAAGGCTTGATTCTGAGTTGCACCGCTGCGCTTCCGTTGAAGAAGACCTTGTTTTTATAGTGATGGATACAGGAAAAATAAAACTTGGTGAAGGACTATTAAGAAATCTTATCAGTGAAATTGCAAGTACATTCACCCTCAGAGATATGATTTTTGAAAAAGGAGAAAGCGGCCTTTCATTAATAGTCCCATCCTTGAGCCTTGAGCAATGTATTGAAAAAGCAGAAATTTTCATAAACAAGATACAAACAAGTTTATTTGACAGTTCAGACAGTCTGCCTGATTTCTCAATTGGCATGTCTTCAAGGGAAGGAAGGCTTGTTGAAGCTTCAAGATTAATGTTTGAAGCAAATGAAGCACTTGCAAAAGCATTGAGTGATTCAGCTTCTCCAATAATTGCTTTTAAAAGTGATCCAGAAAAATACAGAAATTATATAAGGCGAAATAATTATTAATTCTACTGCGGAGCATCCAGCCTTAAGATATTTCTGACTGTCCATTCACTCAAGGAATAAATATACGGTAATCCCCTGATTCTGGCAGCATTATTGTTATCAATATCTGAATATCCAATATCCAGAATATGTATGTTTCCATCTCCAAGTTCAAGTATAATGCTGTTATATATATTAAAATTATCATTATAAACAAAACTCTCTCCGCGTGAATCCATGATTAAACGCAAATAAGAATCAGCTCCCGGGAAAGCCGTGTCTGTATTTTCATCTATCCAGGAATTCATATTTCTGACCAGGCTAAAAACTTCCTGATCTTCAATATTAAAAATATGAAATCTTTGAACCATGGCAGGGTTTATATCAGGAAAAAGACGCAGATCATACCAGAATGTTAAATCACTTTCAGTATAAACCGTAAATAAATCTTCTCCTGATCTGATTTCACGTTCTCCGTATCTGCGCAGAAATATACTGCCTGTTGAATGATCGGTATAACCAATTAACATATCCAAAAGAGGAGGACCAGAACCACCACGTATTGTAATTCTAGATGGATCATTGCCAAAAGCCGATCTTTCCATTGCCTGTGACAATGAACGTATTGGATAATATCCGCGTCTGGATAAAACAGCAAGAAAGTCATCTACACGGTTTTGTCTTACAGGATAATCAATTATATTTCCGTTAAGATCAATTTTTGAAATTACCCATAGATTATTTTTTCTGTCAAGTATTGTTGTATTGGCAAAATCTGTGCTTGAAATTCTGTATGTACCAAAAATTTCAATCCTGTTTATAAGATCAAAATGCCTTTGATCAAACCAGATATAATTTGATAAACGAAGCGCAGTTCTTTGTGAATCAAAAATAATAGTTAAACAGTATATAAAGATTAACAAAAAAATGACTGATAAATAAACAACTAACTTTTTTTTATATTTACTAAATGATTTTATAAACTTCAACATATTATCCTTTACTTTGAATAGAGGTATTATTTTCTACGGTATTTTTTTTTCGTTTTATTGTAATAACAAGTCCAAAAATAAAAATAATAAAAGGTATAATAAAAATATTAAGAATGTTGGAAAAAAGCATAACAGCATTTCTGGTAAAAATATCTGTTATACGGTCAAGCCTTCCAGGCCCTGTTCTGTGTAATCCTGTTGTTTCTTCATTATTTATAAGCCAGTCTGCTGCCCTTAAAAGAAAGGCAAGATTTGTTATTTCACCGCCTTCGATTTGAATCAAGGAGCCTGCAAAATTACTATCACCAATAACAATAATTCTGGATTCTTGTGGATTCTGAGGCATATCAGGTAATGTCTGTAAAGAACCTTCACGTACAGGCTTTGGCATATTATTGAAGAAGCTGGGGAATATACCTGTAAAAGCAGCACCCAAGACCATTCTTCTTCCGTCTTGAGGTAAAAGCTCCTGTCTGAACGGGTCAACTTGATAATTATAATTCTGAAGCCATGCATCATCTGTTGTTGTGAATAATACTTCTGCATCAATTCCATAAGGAGGGTGAAGTTCAAGAGGACTTGCCCAATATAGATTAATGCCAAAAAGATTTCTTGTTAGAAAATTATTTTTATTAATATTTTCATCTTTTACATGTATCCATAATGGATATGGTATGGTAATAATTTCCTGAGTATTTTCATTCGCCTGAAAACTTAAATTTATACAGGATAAATCCATAACAAGTGCAGGCAGAATAACAGCACCATAAGACGCAAGCATGGCAAAAAGACCCATATCCCTAACCGGCCATACCTGCATCTCATTGAACATATCTACAAAAAGACTATTCTGTGCAAAAAGAACATTGCCCCCGCCTTGTATATAACGGTCTATGGTATAAAGTGTCCATTCATCAAATACATCAGCGCCTCCAAATATAAAAAGTCCGGGTAAATGATCCGGTATGTCCTCGCCTGGAATTAAAAGTCGTATTCTAAAACCATGACGCCGGAGCTCTGAATCCAAAAATATATAGTCATTGTTCCATTGACTTGAGCTTTCACCTACAATTACACCCAATTCGCGATGTCTAGCCTGAACAAGAGCAAGTATTCGTGTTGTAAGGTCGTATTCCAGTGATTCATAGGAAAAGGCAAAGGGAATTACTTCGATCCTGTCAAGATATTCAATTACTATTCCAGTATAAACATCAAGTGTAATTATTTCATTATTTTCGATAAATCTTATTGATTGCGGATATATACCTAAATTATTCATTTCCCGGAGAAGATTTGCTTTTGCTGGATCAACTCTGGAAAACTGTATTCTACTGCGCGAAAGAGAAGCATATTCATTAAGTAAACCTGTTATTTCTTCAGGTAAGGGATGAACAGCTAAAAGGCGATCAGAAACAAAATATGTAATGCGCAGGATATCACTTATTTGTGCTGCGGCATTTCTTGATGATTCAGAAAGTGTAAAAGCTTTGTTTTGTGTCATATCCAGCCTGAAATAAAGTCTGGAACTAAGCATATAACAGAGTAAAAAAATAACAAGTGAAAGCCAAAAAAATATTTTTTTTTGGTTTTTTATCATCGATATATTACGATTATCCATCGATTTATTACGATTATCCATCGATTTATTACGATTATTCATCGATTTATTACGATTATTCATCGATATACCCTGAAAACAAGCAGCTTTGTATTTAAGAAAAGAAAAAGAACTGTTGTAATAATAAAAAAAGCTACATCTCTTGTATCAATCAAACCTCTTGAAAAACTTTCAAAATGAAAAGAAAGTGAAATATAATTTATAAAATGCCGCAATGATGGGAAATTTGAAATAAATGTAAAGCGATCATTTAACAGATTAATAAAATTAAAAACAAGCATTACAGATATACAGGAAAGAAAAGCTGCTGCCTGGTTCTTGGATAAATTAGACAAAAAAATACCAAGGCTTATGCCGCAAGCACCTAGAAGTACAATACCTGCAAGTTCAGTTATTAAAATACCAATGTCAAACCTTCCCAAAGGAAGGAGAGAAAGGGGTAAAAATAATGAGCATGTGATATATATCATTAATATTATAAAAGAGGCAATGAATTTTCCAATGCTTAATTCCCATTCAGAAATTGGAAGAGTAAAAAGCAATTCAGCGGTATTCTGTTTTTTTTCCTCAGCCCAGGTTTTCATTGTAATAACAGGAATAACAAGAGCAAAAAGCAAAGGAAATGATGCAAAAAAGGGACGCAGGCTTGCATGATCCATGGCAAAAAAAGCATTGATATGAATCAAATGTATTGCCAGGTACAGAACAAAAAATATACCTGTACCGTAAAATAACGATAAATAAAACCAGGCTCTAAGTTCTTTTTTTATCAAGGCAAGAATATGTGTTTTTCTAATCAATATCTCTTCCTTTTAAATTTTGAAATATCTCTTCAATTTCTTTAATCGAAGTTTCTTGTTCCATATCTATACTGCCTTGTGCTACAATTCTTCCATTATTTAAAATAAGATATTTTGTGCATAATGATTCAACTTCCTGTAAAATATGAGTAGAAAAAATAATGGTTTTATTTTTTAAATTTTTTAATAGGTTCCGCATTTCAATTATTTGGTTTGGATCAAGCCCGGAAAGAGGCTCGTCAAGTATAAGCACAGGCGGATCATGAAGCAGTACCTGGGCAATGCCAACACGCTGCCTGAATCCGCGGGAAAGTGTTTCAATTCTTGTATTTTTTCTTTTTTCAAGACCGCATATTTCAAGGACATTTTGGATTGCATTATTTTTTTTATCTGCATGTATTAGTCTTGTCTCAGCTATAAATTCAAGATATTCCAGTATTGTCATTTCCATATAAAGAACTGAGTTTTCAGGCAGATAACCGATGCTGTTTTTTAATTCAAGTAAATTTTCATCCAGGGAAAAACCATTAATTCTAATATTCCCTGAATCAGGAAAATGGTAACCTGAAAGCATACGCATTATTGTAGTTTTCCCAGCACCATTTGGCCCCAGAAGACCCAGGATAACTCCTGTATCAACAAAAAAACTTATGTCTTTTATAGCTTGTACAGAGCCGTAATATTTTGATAAATTACTTACTTCAATCATCATATTCCATGGGAAAAACCATACGGTCTTTCGTAAGGACTGTTTCAGGAAAAAGAACCTGAGCTTCCTTAAGAAGCTGTTTTAAATTAAATTCATTATACCTGGGGCTGTAATGAATAAGTGCAAGTTTTTTTACTTTTGCTGCAAGAGCAATCTTTGCAGCCTGTTCTGCTGTCATATGCTTTTTTTCCAGGGCACTTTCAATAAGCTCTTTTTCAAACATTCCTTCGCAAATAAAAAGATCAGAATCCTTGACTTCTGAAGCAATTCCATCAAAGTATAAAGAATCAGTAACATAGGAAAATTTCCTGCCCTGACGTGAAGGGCCCAGAATCTGTTCTGGTTTTATATCCCTTCCGTCTTCTGTTCTGACTATCTCACCTTTTTGAAGCCTTGCCCAAAGCGGGCCTTTTTTAACACCAAGGGATTCTGCCAGCTCCGGATGAAACTCGCCAGGACGCTCATGTTCTTCCAGTATATAACCATAACAGGGCTTTGTATGACGTAAAGGGAAGGCTCGGATATGGTAATCATCTCCTTTATAAACTATTCCTGGCTCAAGAATCTCCTTTACAATAATTTCATAATTTATATACATATCCAAAACCCGGCGGCTTGTTTCAATATACTCAGCTATACGTGGCGGTCCAATAATATAAAGAGGATCATCCCTGTCTACCTGGGAAGAAAGCATAAGTATTCCTGGAATGCCTGTAACATGATCAGCATGTGTGTGGCTGATAAAAATAGCAGATATTTTTTTCCACCGCAGATTGAGCCTGCGTATGGAAACCTGGGTACCCTCTCCGCCATCAAAAAGAAAAAGCTCGCCTTCCCGTCTTAACAATACAGATGTAAGATGCCGGTTTGGCAGGGGCATCATCCCCCCGCAGCCCAGAACAAAAGCCTCAAGATTCATTCATTAAATTATAACAAAATGAGACTATATCTTGCAATGCATTGAAGTTTTGAAACTATTTAATAAACTGAGCAACCTTGTTTAAAAGCATCTTTCTATCGATAGGTTTGATTAAAAAATCAGTTATTCCCAATTTCTTGGCATGTTTATCATTTAAGGGGTCTTCCAAAGAAGTTATAAATATAATGGGGATGTTTTGCAACAAACCTATACCTTTAATTTTGGTATATATTTCCCAGCCATCCATTTTGGGCATAATAATATCCAATAGAATTAAATCCGGAATATAACCTTTTATCATAAAATCAAGTGCTTCTACACCGCTTTTTGAAGTTGAAACATCATATTTTTTTTTTAACATAGCTTCTGCCATGGTGAGGTGAATTATATCATCATCTATAACAAGAATTTTCTTTTTGGGCTTTCTCATATTTCTTGAGTTATTATATCATATATATTTATTTTTTATAGTCATTTTTTGATATTTTTTTGTATTTTTATATTTTTTTTATTATTTATTAATCATAAAAAAGACAAATTCCATAAATTTTCTCTGCTCCAGCCTGTTTTAAAGCATGGGCACAGGCATTAAAAGTAGAGCCTGTTGTAATAACATCATCAAATAAAATGCAGTTTTGGGGTGGTTTTTTATAAGCAATAATACGGCCTTTTAAATTGATCTTACGGTCATTACGATCCAGTTTTTTCTGTGTTTGAGATACTTTTCTTTCAAGGCATGGGAATATCTTCGGAGAATTATATCTTTGTGAAATAAGATGAGAAAGAGCCAATATCTGATCCCATCCGCTTTTTCGTATTTTTCCAGGTCTTGGCGGAACTGGAACTAGTGTAAAATCATTGATATTTTCATTCGGAAAAAGTTCAATTGCCTTGATAATTTGTTCTGACAAAAAATTCCCTGTGCCAAGTGATTTTTTATATTTAAAAGCACTTAGAAGCTGTATATATATGCCTGTATAGGGAAAAATTGAAATCATTTTATCTAGTATTAGTGGCTCTGTTTCTGCACTGATTCTGCATGTCAGGCATTGATTAAATTCTGATATTAAAGGCCTGCCGCAAGAACAGCATCGCGGCTCATTTAAAAAAATAATTTTTTCCCGGCAATTATTGCAAAGACCGAAAAAAGCTTCTTTTTTTGTAAGTAAATATGACCTGCAAATTCCGCAATTTTGAGGAAAAAAATATTCCCTTAAATAATAATAAGAATATTGTAAATGATTCATAATTATTATACGGGTTTAATATTCATGGTGCTTTGATTTTAAATATATTTTTTATAAATATTTTACTTTATTGTGTATAAAAAAATATACAATTATTCGAATAATTCTAGATTAGATTTAGGTAATTGTTTTATTTTACTATTTAATATTTCTTTTTTTAATTCTGAAAGTAAGTTTAAAGCTTCAAGCGGAGAAAGTATATTAATATCAAGTTTTGATAATTTTTTTTCAATTATATTATTCTTTGGTATTACTCTGGGAGTTGGAGTTGATTCTTTTTTTTCAATACTAATGGAATCTGGAGATGATATTTGATTCATTATTTCCTCTGCTCTTTCAAGAACAAGCTCTGGAAGACCGGCCATACGGGCTACATGAAGCCCATAAGACCCGGCAGAAGGACCTTCACGTAATTTGCGAAGAAATACAATTTTCTCTCCATCATCTGATATTTCAAGGGATCTGTTAGCCATGGCAGAATGATTGATCATGGTCAATTCCTGGTAATGGGTAGCAAACAGGGTCCGGCATTTGATTCGCTCAAGTATTTCTTCGCTGACAGCCCAGGCTATGGAGAGACCGTCTTTTGTTCCGGTTCCCCGCCCTACTTCGTCCATTATAACAAGGCTTTTGGAGGTGGCGCTATTCAATATAAAAGCTGTTTCATTCATTTCTATAAGGAATGTGGATTCTCCCCTTGCAAGGTTGTCTGATGCTCCCACACGGCAGTATATGCGATCGCAGATTCCAATTATAGCATCCTGTGCAGGCACAAAGCTTCCAGCCTGAGCCATGATTACAGCAAGAGCAGTTTGCCTTAAATACGTTGATTTGCCTGCCATATTTGGTCCTGTAATAAGCAGAAAAGAAACTCCATTTTCGTCAAGAATAACATCATTTGGGATAAACTCTCCAGCCGGAAGATGTGCTTCAACAACAGGATGGCGGCCTTCGCTAATACGAAGGCAATTTTTATTATCAATCACAGGTTTTACCCAGCCATGTATAGTCGCGGCTCTTGCAAGAGACTGTGCTGTGTCAATTTCTGCAATACGACGGGAAGCAGAAATTAAAAGGGAGAGTAAAACCTTTGCATGTTCACGTATTTCAAGAAAAAGCTTTTTTTCAAGTTCAATTATTTTATCAGAAGAGCTGTTAATATTTGATTCAAGTTCAACAAGCCTGTCTGTTGTATATCGTTCACCTGCAACAATTCCCTGACGCTTAATAAAATGAGGCGGTACCTTAGAAAGGTGAATTTTTGTAACTTCAAAATAATAACCTATTAAACGGTTATAACGGATTTTTAGACTTGGTATTCCGGTGTTTTGTTTTTCTTCTTCAAGATATTCTTCAAGGAGTTTTCTGCCATTATCGCGGAGCTCGTGCAACATATCCAGCTCCTCATTGTAGCCGCTTTGTATCAGGTTTCCCTCACTCAGTAGTATCGAGGGGTCTTCGCTTATTGATCGATTTAGGAGCTCCTTTAGGGCAGTTAGTCTTTTCTTTCCATCTTTGTCCAGGATTAGTGCCTCACTTGATTCAAAAGTGATCTGGGCACCGATGAGCTCTTCAATTGAGTTAAACAAATGCAGTGCGTTTTTTATGGCAAGCATATCCTTGCCGTGAGCCCTGTCCATTGCCAGGCGTGAGCAGAGGCGCTCAAGATCCGGCGTTTTTGCAAGGAGCTCTCTGAGTCCGGCAAGTTTCTCCTGACTGTGATAAAGAGACTCCACAACATCAAGCCTTCTTTGAATCAGACTCCCGTCAAGAAGGGGCTGTAGTATCCTGCTTTTTAAAAGGCGGCGTCCCATTGCGGTTTTGGTTTCGTCCATCACTTCAAAAAGGGAAAAGCGGCTTTCCCCATCGGATAGATTTCTGACCAGTTCCAGGTTGCGCTGGGTAGATTCATCAAGGCCAAGGTACTCACTGTCGCCGTAGATCTTCAGGAAACGTACATGGGGTATAAGCTCTCCTGCTGTGTCGTCCAGATAATCCAGAAGAGCCCCGGAGGAAATTACTTCTGGCGACTTTTTCCCAAGACCAAAGCCTTTAAGGCTTTCCGCACCAAACTGCCTTTCCAGCCTGTCTCTGCTCCGGGAGGCGTCAAAAAGCCAGTCCGCCCAGCGGTTTATCAGGGTTCCCCTTTCCTGTACCGCCTGGGCCAGGGCCGGATACTCATTCAAAATGGATTCCTGGACAATCAATTCTCTGGCCTGAATTCTTTCAAGTTCCTGTCTCAGCCTTTCAACCGCACGAATTGCCGGAAATGAAGTAGCAAAAAAATCCCCTGCGGAAAGATCAATGTAGGAGAAGGAAAAACTGGCACTTGATTGAAGACCGGAAGAGAGCGCAAGACAAGCGAGGTAATTTGAAGAGCCCTTGTCAAGGAAGTCTTCATCAATGGAAGTCCCAGGGGTGATAACTTCCACCACCTTGCGATCCACAAGGCCCTTGCCGGGCAGCGAGACTTGCTCACAGATGGCAATTTTTTTCCCGGCTCTTAACAAGCGGGCTATGTAGGAACGGGCAGCATGGTAGGGAATACCGCACATGGGATGGCCCTGGCGGCTTGTAAGGGTAAGATTCAGAAGGGCGGATACTTCAAGAGCGTCTTCATTAAACATTTCGTAGAAGTCGCCCAATCTAAAGAATAGAACCTCCCTCTGATGCTCCCGTTTAATTCTACGGTACTGCTCCATCATTGGGCTTGAAGTTCCGTTGCTTCGTAAGACGCTCAGAAACGCTCCTTTATCTCCTGGATCTTTCCATAAGCCTCTGAATAAGCCTTTCCGTTATATCAACGGTTGGACTATACCAGAGTATACCGGTATTTTCACGAAGATTAATGACCATGCTGTAACCTTCGCTCTCGGCAACAAAACGTATCTCGTCGTTCACCTGATTCAGGAAAGACCCGGATTGTGTCAGGTTTCTTCTGATTGTTTCCAACTCTGCGGTTCTGGTCTGATAGTATTCCCTGAGAAAATCCGACCTTCTGTTTATATCAGCTTCTATCCTTAAGGCCTGCTCGGTATTGCCCTGCGCCTGAGCGTTTACCATATTAACTCTAAGGTTCTGAATTTCGTTAGTCATCCTGTCAATTTCCGCCTGTACCTGGGCACTGCGGGCTTCAAAGTCCCTAACCGCACGGGATTCGCTGAAAAAAGCCATATAGACCCTGGGAAGATCCACAACCGCAAAGCGGGTAAGCTGCTGGGCCTGCGTGACTTGGGCTAAACCAAAACAGATTAAAAACAGCAAAAGGGTTTTTTTCATCTTGCTCTCCATCAATAAGTTGATAATGCAAAAGAAACAACAAAATCCAGTCCTGAGCCGCCAATGCCGCCGCCTACCCATTGCATGTTCCCATCGCGTATTACGAAGCGTCTGGCCAAACTGAACCTGAAAGGAAATTGAGGTATGGTAAAACGGAATCCTC
>Ga0099364_10007473_pt1 | contig 15594 bp, 17 predicted proteins | sample TergutTh196P3_FD_73070 | JGI IMG/M metagenome (GOLD analysis project Ga0099364, IMG submission 73070) | Microcerotermes parvus P3 segment gut microbial communities from Pointe-Noire, Republic of the Congo - Th196 P3 | ecosystem: Host-associated > Arthropoda: Insects > Digestive system > Gut ...
ATTTACAAAACATCAAACGCAATATTCGACGAGGGCAACGTATTTGTGCGCCACAGCGACATCTTCGACTACACAGGTTTGCCGCACGGAGCGGTTCACGAAGCCGGCGTATGGCTGTCGGATATAAAAACATGCAACATCATAGCGCCGCAACTTAAAAGCATGTTTCCCGACATGGACGTGCAGGAATGGAGCGACCTTAATCCCGGACTTGCAATGTTGATAGCATATACAGGCTTTTTTGCATTTATCGTCATGGGTATCTTCCTGTTTGCGCTATCGTTTGGCATCATCAACACCATGCTGATGGCGGTACTCGAACGGACGCGCGAACTCGGAATGTTGGGTGCTATCGGCATGAGCAAGCGAAAAATATTCAACATGATTATGCTGGAAACAATTTTCCTGACATTGTTGGGCGGCACCGTCGGAATAATACTTGGCGTCATTACCATCGTACCCGCGCTCGATAGCGGAATAGACCTCACATTCGCCGTAAAAGACTACTTTGAAGACTATGGATTAGGTTCAATACTGTATCCCATTTTTAACATGCAAATGCTTCTTCAAATAGTTGTTTTAGTAGTCATTGCAGGAATATTATCAGCGATATATCCGGCAAGAAAGGCGTTGAAGTTGAAACCGTTAGAGGCGATAAGAGAAATTTAATAGATAGTCGAAAAAAAATATTATCTTTGTAAAAAATTTAATTTTAAAATTAAATGACACAACAGCGAGATGAAAATTTGATTTTAGTAGCAGCCGTTGAGCAGTACGCGAAAAAACATGATATGTCAACGGCGGAAAGTTTTGCGCTATTTTGCAAGCATGGTATTAACAGGCTTATTCGACTGCATTATAACGCATTACACACCCAACCTCTTGACGAAGGTTACTATTTTGCAGAAGACATTATAAAACAAAAACAGAATGGAGGATAAAGCATTAAAATTGTATCACGGGACAAATTGCGATTTTTTGGAAATAGATTTGTCGAAATCCAAAGACAGGCGCGATTTTGGAAAAGGTTTCTACATGACAACCCTGCAAACTCAAGCAAAAGAGTGGGCAGAAGCCATGTATGTGCGCTTTGGAGGCGATGGAGTTTTCGTATATGAGTTTGAACTTGAAATGAAAAGCGACCTTCGCATGAAGCAATTTGGCGCTATGTCGGAAGAATGGCTAATTTTTGTTCGTGATAACCGTACCAAAGGCGGCATTCAACACGATTTCGACTTGGTACGCGGCGCAGTTGCAAATGACAAAACAAACCGTACGCTTGCCCTATTTGTAGGCGGTATTTATTCGACAAAAGAAGCGCTTAATAAATTGCAGTTCAACAAATTGAACGACCAAGTTTCTATTCACACCGAAAAGGCGCTCGCATGTTTAACATTAATCAATAAAACGAACTATGGAAACGAAGTACATCTATAAGGGAGAAGATATTACGACAGATATGATGTTCAAAATAGAACAGATAGTTAATATCTTGGCAGAGCGCGATGGCAAAGATTTCGATACTGCTTTTGCAGAATTTCTTGCCTCCAAAACGTATGGAATACTGCAAAACACCAAAAATCTTTTTTGGGCAGAAAGCAGTGAATTTATTGTTGATGAATATGATAGAGAATTGTTAATAAAAAATAATATGCAATATGCAAACAATAATTGAAATAAAAAATTTAGTAAAAATTTTTAAGGACACGGCACAGGAAGTACGCGCCGTAGATCACGTAAGCCTGAATATTACGTCGGGCGAATTTACTGCCATAGTAGGTCCTTCGGGGTCTGGGAAGACCACGCTGTTAAACCTAATCGGAGGTTTAGACGCGCCTACATCGGGCAGTCTGTTAGTAGACGGAAAAGACATAGCGCAGTTGAAAGAGCGCGAAATGACTGCTTTTCGTCTGCATCACATAGGATTTGTCTTTCAGGCATATAACCTTATTCCGGTGCTTACGGCAAAGGAAAACGTTGCTTTCGTGATGGAACTGCAAGGCAGAAGCCATGCGGAAATCGAAAAGCGCTCTGTAGAACTGTTGGAAGCCGTTGGTTTGGGCGACCGCATGGACAGTCGCCCCGCAAAACTGTCGGGCGGAATGCAGCAGCGGGTAGCCGTTGCCCGAGCGCTTGCTTCAACGCCAAAATTCGTACTCGCCGACGAGCCTACCGCCAATCTTGACAGCAAGTCAGCCGCAAACCTGCTCGACATCATGGAGCGATTAAACCAGCAGGAAGGCGTTACTTTCGTATTTTCGACCCACGACCCGCGAATTATGGCAAAAGCGCGACGGATTATAACGCTCGAAGATGGAAAAGTAGTGAGCGATAATGCTAAATAGTTTTCAGTTTTCAGTTTTCATAAAATTGTAAATATTAAACTTTGTGTTAATGAAAACGTTGTATAAAATATCTGTAAAGTTGATTTTGAGCTGCCTTTTGTTCCATTCATCATTGTCAGCCCAACAACTTTCAGGCTACGTTAGCGGGATGCCTTCGGTCATCGTTCAGCAATCGGGCGGCGAAGCGTGGTGGCAAACGCTTGCGCATAATCGTCTGAATTTCGGCTGGCAGATGTCGCCACATTTGCGTATGGACGCCGGCGTGCGCAATCGCTTCATCGCAGGCAGCGAAATGTTGATTGACCCCAAAGGAATAAGCCATGACCAAGGTTTGGTTGATTTATCGTGGAATTGGGCGTCGGGTAAAAACGCCCTGTTCAATACCGCCTTTGACCGCTTAAACGTGACCTACGAAAAAGACCAGTGGAAACTCCAATTAGGACGGCAGCGCATCAACTGGGGACAAACATTCGTATGGAACGCAAACGACATATTCAACACCTATTCCTTTTTCGATTTCGACTATCCCGAACGTCCGGGCTGCGATGCCTTTCGCGCAACGTTCTACAGTAGCGCAACATCGTCGTCAGAGTTGGCTGTATCGTACCGTGACGACACAGCTACCGCAGCCCTGTTACATCGCTGGAACCGAAACAACGTAGATTACCAGTTGATAGCAGGCTTACTTGCTGAAAACGACATTGTTATAGGCGGCGCCGTGACAAGCGATTTCAGAGGATTGAACATTAGAAGCGAAGCTTCTTATTTTTATCCTATCAATAACCATGCCAAAGATAACGGAACTGTCGCTTTTTCTCTCGGAGCCGATTATTTTTTTTCAAACTCGCTGATGCTACAGACAGAAATTTTGTACAACAACGTTTCTTCAAGCAACGAGGGCGGGCTATTGGCGATGTATGCCGCGCCGCCCACGGCAAAAAATCTCTCTATAAGTAATTGGAACATTTTTGCCAACGGCTCTTATCCGCTAACCCCCAGATTGAACGGCTCGCTCTCAAGCATGTATTTTGTTGATATAAAATCCTGTTATGCAGTCGCTTCGTTTGATTTTTCTGTCGTCGAAAACCTTGATTTGTCGTTTATCGGGCAGTATTTTTTTAGTTTCGATGGCAGCAACATGCATGTCTTGATGGCTTTTGCGCGATTGAAGTATTCGTTTTAGGAAATTTTAAAAAAATAATTTATGTTATTTAAAAATGTTGTAACTTTGTGGCTTCATTTGTGAAGCATTATTTTTAATAATAAAAGTGAGCAAAAATACAATATTTAGACTGACTATCAATGCCGAATCACTTGTAGTAGCGGGCGATTCGTATCGCAATCTTGCCGAATATCTGCCGGAAGGCAAACAGATAATCGTTATTGCCGATGCTAATGTTCTCAAGTATTACGGCGAGTTTTTCAAACGATGGACGGTTATTGAGATTGTTGCAGACGAGAACAATAAGAGTTTGGACACTGTTGCACGTATCTATCAGCGCCTGTTAGAGAACAATGCCGACCGCAACAGTTTCGTGGTTGCTGTTGGCGGGGGCGTTGTGTGCGATATTGCGGGTTTTGCTGCTTCAACTTTTATGCGCGGTATTCCGTTTGGTTTTGTTTCTACTACGCTACTGTCGCAGGTTGATGCAAGCGTTGGCGGCAAAAATGGAGTGAATTTCAGCGGATACAAGAACATGATAGGAATGTTCAATCAGCCGCAGTTTGTGATTTGCGATGTTGCAATGCTTCAGACTTTGCCCGAAAGGGAATATATTTCAGGTTTTGCCGAAATAGTGAAGGCGGCGGTAATTCGTAACGTAGCGTTGTTCGACTATTTGGAACAAAACGTTGAAAAAGCCCTCGCGCGCGATTATGAAACGCTTATACATCTGATAACCGAATCGGTAAAAATTAAGGCTGAAGTTGTGGGGCAAGACGAGCGTGAACAAGGATTGCGGCGTATTCTGAATTTCGGACATACCTTTGGTCATGCCATTGAAGTTTTGACCGGTATTACTCACGGAGAAGCGGTTAGTATCGGTATGATGATTGCTGCGCGGCGGTCGGTTGCCGAATGTGGCTTTCTGGAAAACGAGTTAAGCAGGCTTGAACATTTGCTTACACGCTTTGGGCTTCCGGTAACTACCGATGCGCAGCCCGAAGCAATGATTGACGCTGTAATGAAAGACAAAAAACGCGAGGACAACGTCATTAATTTCGTGTTTATTAATGAAATAGGGAATGTAATAATTCGTAAAATATCAATAAAAAATATAAAGATTTAAACAATGAGTAAAAAAGTATCAATACCCACTTCTGTGGATGCGCAAATACGGACGCGCGCAAGAAATTTGCCAATCCATAAATGTTATGTTAATGGTGATTGGGAAGAAACGCAAATGGCAAACATTATTATTACCCGTAAGCATATCAACGATAATTATACGATAGGCGTTTATTTGGTGGACTTGCGATTATACGGAGTAAAAGATTGTTTTTACAATTTTAACGAATCTCCGTTGCAGTTGGAAAATATATTTAACGAAAACCCCGATAGGTTTGAAGAATGTGATTACGCTTTGGCGCACAACATCATACATGCAGGCTTGGAATTTGCTGAAGATTATGGTTTTAAACCGCATAAAAATTTTAAAACCGCACAATTCATTCTTGAAGAAGATACCGATGATATTCCGCTTATGGAAATACCATTAGGCGAAGACGGAATACCTGTGCTTGAGGTCAGACACGGTGAAAACAAAGACCACGAAATTGCAAAACTTAACAAAACTGCCGATGGCAATTTCAGGGTGGTTTACTTCGACAAAGACGGAAATCCTGAACCAATAGAGGACGAGCGTACTTACTATGAAATAATTGATGAAATTGTTAAAATCGGCTTTGATGAATATTTTAGCAGTCAGAAACACACAAAGTCCGAGTTAGAGTATCAAGTCTTCATAGATCTTTTATACATGATGGAAATCTATACCAAAGAAGAAAAAGACCAAATTGATGAGATTATTGAAAAAATTACAAAGGATAATAGATTGAAAATGGGATTACATCTAGAACAAAAAGATTATAATGATGAACTCGAAAAGGCATACAAATTCTTTGATGAAGAAGATATAAAAAATGGCGTCGCCGAATTTAACAAAGTTATTGACAAATATTTTGATGATCCGTTCCTTTGGGATATTTTATTGTACGAAATTTCGCTTTGTACAGACGAGATTGATGAAGAAGTTGTGAACAAGGCTTATTCTATTTATCCCAATCACCCTACTATCAAGGCGTGGTATGCCGAATGGCTTGCACAGGAAGAGCGTTTTGAGGAAATATTTGAACTGTTCGGTAATAAATCCGGATTAGATGCATTAACAACCGAAAACGAACCAATCAGCCCAAATGCTTTTGTTGCATTCAATTATGCTTATGCAATGGCATGGTTAGACAAAAAAGACGTATTACAAGCCGAGCCTTATTATCAGATTATTACACGGTTAAATACCCATATTCGTCTCGGTAGTTTAATAATGGACATGGTGTGTGAATTGAAAAATACGAAAATAAGTGAATTGGCTGAAAAATTTGAAAAAGAATAATCGAAAAATGTATTAATGTTAAAAAATACATTTTAAAATTTGCCGTAAAGACACAAAATTATTTTAATAATTTATTTAATTTAGTGACATTACCCCTGCAGGGGGCTGTTCTGCATCGTCACACAGTGATTATAGTTTTGTAGAAGGGTGAAATATAGCGCCTCAAACTATTTTTTAACCCCAAAACTGTTAATTTTCTCGTGTCAGATTTATATTATACGACACATAATAATTGATTCCGAGTGAAAAATTGGAATTGCCGTAACCGTATCCGGGAATCATGTATGGGGTTGAAAATTTGTCGTATGGCTCTTTAACGATAAATTTGAATCTGAACGTCAGGCTGACGTACAAATTTTTAAGTACTTCGGCTTTTACTCCGAGCAAAAGTTCTAACCAATGAGCGTTCATCGTATGATTGGGGAAGCTAAGACCTGAAACGCCGTTCCAATATTGATCCGGAATATTTATTCTGTCTGCCCTGTGGTTGAATTTTGAATAGCCGTATCGCACGCCTGCGTACAGGATGTCGTTGCTGAAGGGCTGCCGCGGTTTTAGCAAGTTATAGTCAAATCCTATTTTGCCGTAGTTACCGCTTAGTCTGTACTTGTAGTCGGGATTTGTGAGAATTGAATTTAGCCAGCCCGCTTCAACGGTTGCAAAAAAATTGCCTGTTACGTGTATATCGGCAGTAGCCTCCATTCCTAAGCGTTCATCGCCGTAAAACAAAATCAGTACAGGTTTTGAAAAATCAAGCCCAAGGCGCACGCCTTTCATGGCGTTGATAGGAAAATGTTCGTCAATATCTTCCTGAGCGTTGCATAACATGCTATTCATCAACGCCGCGCTAATAATAAATCTTAATATTTTCTGCATTGACAACTCCATGTCGGTAACTTACTGTTTTAGCATTAGGGTCGGTGATTTCTATATGTATGATTGACGGCTCTTCGCCTTCTACAATTATTTCATTTATTTCTGCAAAAGTTGCGCAGCCACATTCGGCTGAAATAAAGCCGGCATGGCGAGTATAGCGAAAAATCACAACATCGGCTGGAAGTTCGCCCTTTTGTATTGAAAAACTCATCTCATCGCTTGCGGGGTTGATTGGCAACAAAACTTGTGAAAGAGTTACATCTTTATGCAAAACGCTGTCATTCCCAATCGCTTGTAGATTAGATATATAAATCGCCTCTATGTCGTCAGTTTCTAAAGAGTAGAAATTGACCACTATAGCGGTACGGTCTGGTATTTCGCAAAATTCTTCGCACGAAAAAATCATCACTGCAAACGCAATGATCACCACCCGAGCAAGGAATTTAAGAACAATTTTGAAAAAAAACATCTTTTGACTGAATATTGGAATGAAATTTTTTGCAAAATTAGATGAATTTTTCAAATATTAAAAGAAAAAGTTATTTTTGTTTAAGATAACTCTATCTGAAAATCCTCATATTATTCAAAGCCGTTTGATATGCCTGCGCATTGCGGCTGTGTTCCTGCATTGTTCGGGCAAATGCGTGATAGCCCGAAAAGTCGGCTCTGGCGCAGAAAAACAGATAATCGTGGTTTTCGTAATTTAATACGGCGTCAATAGTAGTAATTGACGGTATACAAATAGGACCCGGCGGCAAACCGGTATATTTGTATGTATTGTATGGCGAATCTATCTCCATGTGCCTGTTTAGAACCCGCCTGATAGTGAAATCGCCTAACGCAAATTTAAGTGTTGGGTCGGCTTGCAACAACATTCCCCTGTTAAGCCGATTTACGTAAACGCCCGCCATTCTTGATTTTTCACTGTCTTGTTGAGTTTCTTCTTCAATTATTGACGCCATTGTTATTACCTGCAATGGGGTAAGATTAGCGTTGCGGGCTTTTTCGCGGCGACTTTCAGTCCAAAATCGGTCGGATTCTCTTTTCATTCGGTCTAAAAAACCTGCAGCAGAAGTATTCCAAAAAAACTCATAAGTGTTCGGAATACACATAGACAGAATGGTTTGCGGGGTATGGTTGAAATGCTCCATCAAGTAATCGCTATCGGTAAGCAATGCAAGTATACTTGCCGAGTCGGCTTCTATGAAAGTAGCCACAGTACCCGCTAATTGGGCGCTTATACGAATATTGTTGAAAATAACATTTACAGGCGTTTGCTGTCCCGAACGTAGCATACGCACTAAATCAATATTGTTCATTCCGTCTTTTAAGCGATAACGCCCCGCTCTAACTCTGTTAGGATAGTTCATTTTTGCGGCTACCCTGCGAAACGACGCAACATCGCGCAAACCGGCTTCTTCAAGACGCAGGCATATCTCGTCGAAATCGCTGCCCGTAGGAATATACATAAAAGCGGCGTCTTCATCGGATATAGTCACATTAGCAACGTATATTTGTTCGTAAAACCGAAAACCAACAATACTGCCGACAATAATCAATATGAGTACGACAAAACCTGTAATTTTCAACCAGATTTTCTTTTTTGTTCCTTTTGACATGAAAATGGCTAAATAAAATAATTTTCTGCAAAATAAGGCATAAAAATTGACGCCGCCAAATTTTTTTCGGAATATGTTCGGGAAGTTAATGAAAATGCAACTTTTGAAAAACAGATGTTTTGGAAAATTCAAACGAATACGGAATAGGACCGGTAAAATGATATGCTTTCCATTCTTTTTCGTCCCACAAAAAGTCGTTTCCATTGAAATAATATGCTCTATCGGAATTGTCTATCACTAAATATCCGCCCGGCTTCACCTTGTTTTTGGCATGGGCAATGCAACACGAGCGTGATCTGCCATCTATCAGAGCCAAATCAAAATACCCATCGGGAAAAGCGTCAATGCTTTTGACGTATGATGTGAAATCTTTGTTTTTGTACGAAAAATGCTGTGACAGGTACTCGGACGCTCCTTTTTCGTCTATTGTTTCAGGCTCAATCAATCGGCAATCAACGTTTTTAATTGCCTGTTCTTCAATCGTTCGGCAAAGATGTTCATGCCAGCCACGATGATGCTCTATTGAAAAGACCTTTGCAACTCTTCTTGAAAAATACAGCGTTGAACTTCCCGACCCGTATTCAAAAACAATCATATCATTGCGTAAAATTTTTCTAATAAACTGCTCCGCTTTGAATGTTATCCATGGAAAATCATTTTTCAAGGGGTCGTTATTTTTTTGATGATATTTCCACCATACAGAGAAATAAATAACACTGTCAAAAACAATGGAAATGCTTCTAAACCTATACAACGCTTTGAGTAACGACACACAGTACAGCGAAAGTTTTCTTAACTCCCAGATAATCGGCATTTTTGCTATTTTTGGCGGTATTTTCATATTATTGTTATGTTATTATAGAATGACGGTTATACTAATAAAAAAAACAACTCCATACACATACGTCCGTTGTGATATGGGCATTTCCAGAATCCCGCTTTGTCTTGGCTGCGGTTTATTTGACCGTCGGGAAAGCGGCTCCAATGCCATTCGCCGTTAGATTGATCAACGATATGGCTACGAATATACTCCCATACTTTTTCGGCTTTTTCGAGATAACAAGCGTTTCCTGAATTTTTCCATGCGTACATAAGCCCTACAACCGCTTCTGCCTGAACCCACCAATGACGTTCTCCGTCTGTGTGTGCGCCTTCCTTCTCGTAGACCATGCTTCCGTCGGGTTCTAATCCTTCGGAGGCGGCGTCGGCAATTTTCAACGAAAGTTTTTTTACCTCGTCAATAAGTTCGTCATTACCTAATACTTGCGCCGCCTCGAAAAGCAGCCACGAAGCCTCTATGTCGTGTCCGTATGATACCGCAGACGATTTTACGTTCCAATTTTCATCGAAAAACAGATTTAGATGATGGGTTTCGTTATTGACAATATGTTCAATAAATACGCGTATCAGTTTTTCCTGCGCGTCTTTAAGGCGTGCGTCGTTCCACACGCGGTAAAGGTTGGTATACGGCTCAAGTATGTGAAGGTGCGTATTCATGGTTTTCTTTTCGTTTGCGTCCTTGTCGCTTAAACGCATATCCTCTATTGGTTCCCAGTTTTCGGTAAAAGCCTCAAAATAGCCGCCAAGATTTTTGTCGCAACATTTTTCTTCAATCAAAAAGAAAAATTCCCTTGCAAGTTCCAATGCCTTTTGATTTCCTGTTGCACGGTAATATTCAGAAAATCCGTAAATTGCGAAACCCTGTGCGTAAACCTGTTTTTTTCTGTTTACCGGACGTCCTTTTGCGTCTAATTCCCAAAAAACGCCGCCGTAGACGGTATCAATGAAAAAATTGACGATATAATCGAAAGCGCGTTCAGCCATTAGCAAATAAGCGGGATTTTTCAATATTCGGTACGCTGCCGAGAATGTCCACAATATTCTGGCATTCAGTACTGCGCCCTTGTTAGCGTTATAATGAACGGCGTCGGCGCCGTCAATTTTTCCGTAGAAACCGCCATTTTCCGTATCCTGCGCCTTATTTATCCAATATGGAAGAATATTTTCAACCAGTTCACGTTTTATTTCTTCTTTTTTCATTATCTATAAGATTAATGTATAATTTCTGAAAACTAAAAACTAACAACTAACGACTAACGACTTTTCCTGCGTCGTTCCAATTCTTCTGCATTTTCTTTAACACGTTTATCGCTAATAGGATAGAACAACATGCCAATAACGGCGAGCGTACATGATACGGCAGGTATAAAACTTATTAACAGCCTCATACACAACACTGCCGAATCGGGCTGCGTAACCGTTTCGGCTCCAACGGGAGTAATATAGCCTGAAATTGCCAGCATCCACGCTACTAATGCCGGACCAATAGCCCAGCCGAATTTTTGCGACATTGACGACGACGAGAAAATCAAGCCTGCCGCGCGTCGTCCTGTGGTTACTTCCTGATTGTCGCAAATATCGGAAAACATACTCCAAAGCAACGGCAGCACATAACCCGCACAAATTGACACAAGTACCTGCAAAATCATTAAACCCGCTATATTTTTCGTGAAAAAGAAACCGCAACTAAACAACGCCGCAATAACCATAGCCGCAATATACGAGTTTTTCTTTCCGATTTTTCTCGACAGCGCAGGCGCCATTATTACGCCAACAATGTTGGCTGCCTGACCAACAAGGAAGTAGATAGTTGTCAAAGTCCAACCCGTAGCCTGCATCTTGTAACTGTCTATGATATAGTACTTAAAATAATATACCGCTACCGTATCTCTCAACGCATTGAACATTAATGCCGCTAAACCTGTGGCTACCAATATCCACCATGGTTTGTTTTGTAATAAAAGTCGAAGATCCTCCCGAATGGTGGTTTTTTCAGCCGATTTTTTAACTTCAACTACCCGTTCTTTTGTAAATCGGAAGCAGAAATAAAATATTATTGCGCAAATAACGCCTATGACGGCAACCGCCTTTGTCCATGCAATTGGCTCTACGCTGATGTTTTCGGTAGCCGACATTGTTCCGCCGCGTCCGAAATAATCTACCAAAGGCTGAAGCAGCATGAAGGTAATAAAACTGCCGACAAAAGCAAGCGACATTCTGTAAGCCGACAGTGTATTTCTGTCGTTCGGATTAGGCGACATCACGCCGAGCAACGAAGCGTAGGGAACATTTATTGCCGTGTAAACCATCATCATAAGCGTATAGGTTACGTAGGCATATATCAATTTTCCCTTTACGCTTAAATCGGGCGTAAAGAACGTAGCGGCGCCTATAACGGCAAAAGGTACCGCAACCCACAGCAAATAAGGACGATATTTTCCCCAGCGCGATTTGGTGCGGTCGGCAATAATGCCCATCAAAGGGTCGTTTACAGCGTCCCATACCCGCGTAAGCAAAAACAGCGTTCCTGCTGCTGCGGCTGAAATACCGAAAACATCGGTGTAGAAAAACAGCAGGTACATGCCGAATATCTTCCAAAACATCGAAGACGCCATATCTCCGAAACCATACCCTATTTTTTCCTTTAATGTTATTTTTGTATCCATTATTATAATTACCAACTAAAAACTAAAAACTAAAAACTAAACAGAAAGGTTGCGTTTAATCAGCGAAGTTAAGGTTTGAACGGAGGTTGCCGATCTGTATCCATCGGGTGCTGTGTTCAGGCAATAATCCAACAGACGGTCAATGGAAGACACGGCAACGTGCATTCGCGTATCGCTTGATGCGTAGTAGATATACACTTTTCCGTCGTCGTCGGCAATCCAGCCATTGTTGAACAATACGTTGGAAACATCGCCTATCCTCTCTTTGCCCTGCGGAGCCATAAAATAGCCGGCAGGCTCGGCAATCAATTTTTCGGGATTATTTAAGTCGGTCAGATAGAGATACAGCACATAACGCAAACCTGCTGCGCAACCGCGTACTCCATGCGCCAAATGCAACCAGCCCTTTGTGGTTTTTACAGGGTGCGGTCCTTCGCCGTTTTTCAACTCCTTGATGGTGTGATAATAACGAAGATTAATGATTTTTTCCTCTTTTACTTCTGCATTGGTTATGTCGTCTATCAAAGCCCAGCCTATTCCGCCTCCGCTGCCTGCGTCAATAAATCCGTCCTGCGGGCGCGTGTAGAGAGCGTATTTGCCATTAACAAATTCGGGGTGTAAAACAACGTTTCGCTGCTGACTTTTTGATTTCAAGTCGGGCAGGCGTTCCCATTTTACCAAGTCTTTTGTTCGCGCTATACCTGCCGCTGCTACTGCCGATGATAAATCTCCCGCAGGCGCGTCAGGGTCTTTTCGTTCGGAACAAAAAACGCCGTAAATCCAACCGTCCTCGTGAGCCGTAAGACGCATATCGTAAACATTGGTATCGGGAACGTCGGTTTCGGGCATGACGACGGGGTAATCCCAAAATCGAAAACTGTCAGTTCCGTTTGGGCTTTCGGCAACCGCAAAAAACGATTTGCGGTCGTTACCCTCAACGCGCACCATCAATAGATATTTTCCGTTCCATTTGATAGCGCCCGCATTGAAGGTTCCATTTATTCCAAAACGCTCCATAAAATACGGATTGGTTTCTGGCGACAAGTCGTATCGCCAAAAAACGGGCGCATGTGCTGCTGTCAATACCGGATTTTTGTAACGCTCGAAAATACCGTTGCCCGGTAACACAGGCTCGTTTTTGAGCGCAATCAACTGCTCGTATTCAGTGATTATTGCTTCTTTTCTTGTTTTGAAATAATTATTCACGTTAAAATCTTATTTCTTTGAATACGACATGATGTTCGGCATATTTTCCAACGTGATTACCAATTCGTGATTGTAAATACGCTTCAACTCTTCGGGGTCATGGTCGGTCAGCCATCTGGTATGCCATATCATCCACCACGACCACGCAGCGCCATCGTCGAAGCACGTGTCGGGGTCGGGTAAAGGACCACATTCATGCAACACAATGGGAATTTCGTTTCCATGAACGGCAACCACATCGTTGAACATATCCTTCAATACTCTGTCCATACGATAAGTATCTGCGCCAACAATATCGAAATATTGTCTGCCGGGGTTAAAGTCAGGATTGGGGAAATCGCTGTGGCACAGTACCCAAATGAGATTGTTCAAACCTCTGTCGTGTGTAAAATAGTCGAACATTGTTCGCCACAGGCGATTAAACTGTTCACCTGTACCTTTTCCGTACCAGAACCAGCCGCCTTCAAATTCGTGCATCGGACGCCACAACACGGGTACGTTTGCGTCCCTCAACACTGTTAGCCAGCCGGCAACCCGTTCCAAATCTTCCCACATAGCCGTGTGTTCTTCGGTTCCTTCCTGAAAACAGCGGTCAATGTCAATTTCCATCTGGCTTTGCCTGTAGCCCTCGCCCATTGACGGCGCACCCCAATGCCACATCAGAGTAGGAACTCCGCCCTTATTCCACCATTCGATCAACAATGCAATTTCATCGGCGTTGGAACGTTCGTGAATCAAGTCGTGACCGCGTAAAGCAGGGTATCTTCCCGTAATTTCCTTAGTCATTTCTACCTCGTCAAACTGTCCCCAAGGCGCCCACATCTGACCCGATATGATTTTTTTACCGTACATATCGTAGATAAAGTTCAACAACGCTTTCGCTTCCGGCGAAGCATTAGGTACCACGGGTTCTACACCGCCCTTATTTTTAGCGCATGACGACGCAAAAAACAAAAATACCAACAAAAATTTAAAATATTTCATAACGTTTTATATTTATTGTATATTTCTTAGAAAAAGTGTATGAGGATCTTCATACATTTGCCTTAACTGATTATTCATACTTTCTCTTCTTTGCTGCACCGCAGGGTTTTCATTAACGCTGGGACGCTGCATCGTATTTCGCCACGTCAGAAAATATGAAACCTTATATTGTCTCAAAATATCTATCATATCCTTGCTGATATTGCCACATTCGCTCAAGGCAAACAGTTTGCCACGTTTTTGAGCCTCGTTTGAACCGAAATTCATTGCGTTATTTACCAATACGTTAAACTCAGGCCCCGACCCATACCAGTCTATTGATAACATATCAATATATTCGTCGCCCGGATATCCTCTCAAAAAATCCTCAAGCGAATATACCTTGTCGGTATTGTATGCGTACAATATGTTGTTCAATCCCTTATTTCTCAAATAGCGAACCGTGTATCTCCACAACTCCGCATATTCTTCATCGGTGCAACGTTCTCGTCCCCACCAGAAAAAAGTTCCTGAATGTTCATGCCATGGACGGAAAATAAAAGGGATAAGGTTTCCGTTGTCATCTCTCCACGTTAGGAAGAAATTAGCCAAAATATCTAACCAACCGTTGAACATGCTGTGATTACTGCCACCCGGAAGAACCGATTTTACTGCGTTGAACTCATCAGAATCGTATCTTATTTCAAAATTTTCGACTGATTCAGGTTCAGCAAAACGTCCTGCGGCAAATTTTCTGATATCCCATGCAGAACCCGGACCGTTGGCAGATTTTTCGCGATGCGTCCATTGCGAAGTGATCGGATTTATCGCATGCCAACTTACCGTGATCACGCCATTCTCTCGATGAAAATATTTTGCCATCTCGGTCATTTGTGCAAAAGCAACAGAATCAAGGTTACGGTATCTTCCTGTTTCTATTTCACCAAGTTCGAAGCCTACAACGCCGGGATGATCGCCCACGGCGTCCTTAACATCCGAACGTCCCGGCTCCCACCACCACGTGTAACCATACATCAGAGCATCCTGATGCCCATACATAACGCCTCGATCCTGCAATTTCATCAACCTCTGAAACAATGCTACCGCTTCGGGAGTAGCATTGGGATCGGCAGGGAAAAACTTCGGCGCAGTTGAAGTACAGCCAGAAAGAACGAGAACTGTTAATATTAATTTGTACTTATTCATCTGTTTTTTTTATTTTATAAGATTAAAAATTTACATTCAATCGGCAAAATAAAAACAAAAATTTGATAAATGCAAGTTTTGTCCACAAAAAAGTTACTGGATACATCAGGGCAAACGCATATAAATTTTCAAAATGAGCTTTATTACGCCTCAATGTTAATAACTCTTCGATTTTTTTTGTTAAAATTAGTGGTTATTAACATTTTAGAGGTTGTTTAAATTTTCCTAAAAATATTATTAAATAATTGGCTATCAATTTGTT
>Ga0099364_10007474_pt1 | contig 15592 bp, 10 predicted proteins | sample TergutTh196P3_FD_73070 | JGI IMG/M metagenome (GOLD analysis project Ga0099364, IMG submission 73070) | Microcerotermes parvus P3 segment gut microbial communities from Pointe-Noire, Republic of the Congo - Th196 P3 | ecosystem: Host-associated > Arthropoda: Insects > Digestive system > Gut ...
CCTCAAATCGTAATTATGTGATAATTAAGAAAATAAATCAGTGCTTTAAAAAAAGAGAAATAAAAAAATCCGTAAATTCCCTCCTTCGAGGGAACTGTCATTCCCTCGAAGGAGGGAACAGTTCAATCCGTGTATCTATTTCATTTTTTATATAAACTATTTCAGCGTAATAGCGATTCCCGCCCGTATCCATCGTCCCGGCAGTAGAATATTGCCGATGTCATAGTATTGCCTGTCGCCAAGATTTGAGGCTTCTGCAAAAATGTTCAATCGCTCGGTCTGTCGATATATGCGCAGGTCTATTTTCCAGAACGGCATGTATGGCGTTTCGGTTTCTGTGGCGTCTTCGGCGTTGAAATGCAGATAGCCGCCGTTGCGCGCTTGCCAGCCGACTTGCCAGTGTGCGCAAACCTTCTCAAAAATACGGTGCGTCAAACCGATATTCAGTTTGTTGCGCAGATAATCCATAGCATAATTTGATATGTATTGATTTGCCGATTTGTTGCTGATCATAAACGTATAATACGCCGATATCGACTGTATCGGGAAATTCTCGCCTGCATAACGTTTCGTGTCCCAATATCCGCCTATTGCAATACCATGCGTGTATATATTCGTAAGATTCATGGAGCTCCACTGCTGCTGGTCTACAAGCCGTACCCAGTCAATAGCGTTGGTGATTGTGCGATAGAAATAACTTGCGTTGAAATTCCATATGCCTGTCGTTATTGTTGTACCCAATTCATATTCGGCGCTACGTTCGGGTTGCAGGTCGGGATTGCTGATATGCACGGGGCTTTGATAATACAGGTCGGTGAAGGTAGGCAGTCGCATAGCGCGATTTGCCGAAGCATATATTTTCAATGTATGATTTGGACGAAAGGCAAGGTCGATGCCCGGATATACGTTCAGCTTGCCGCCCGTATAATTGTTGCGATTCACGAGCGCGCCCGCCGATGCGCTCCATGCGCCCACATATACGTTTTGTTCTACAAAGACGCTGAAGTTTGTGCGCTGGTCGGTTTTGTCGTACCATTTGTCGGTTTGTCGCGGAACTTTTTTGGGCGATTCCATTGCCTCACCGATATTGTTGCTGAATATTCGTTCGTTACGCGCAAGAATACCGGCGCTTGTTCGCCCGAAGCGGTTGGTAAGAGATGCAATGACGTCGGCGCCGTATACGTCGGTATAGTGGAAGTTTCGGTACACATCGGGATTGTGTCGAATGAGAGTGTAGCGGTCATAATTGCGGCGCCAGTATACCGACGGCGAAATTTTGAACCTGCTTGCCTTAACATCGCTCTTCAAGGCTGCAAAAAATGTATTCAACAATTCATGCTGGTCGGGGTATCTGGGACCGTAGAAACTGTTGGCTCCGAAATCTTTTTGCGTATAACCAATTTGCAAATCCAACGGAGCAATACTGTCGTTCCATTTATTTTGCATGAACACGGTCATATTTTTGAAATCGGTGTTGTGCATGTAACCGTCTGATGCTGTTTCAGAAACGGCAACGTGATGCGTTGTTCGTTTTGTGTGCGTTGTTGCGGCGAGCGAGGCTTTGTAGAAGCCGTATTGTCCGCGTGCGAGCGAGGCTTTCAGGTAGTTGTCAGGCTGCGTTCCCGTGATGAAATTTACGACGCCTCCTAAAGCGTTATTTCCGAAAATTCGCGCAGCGGGTCCTTCAAGTACTTCAATTTTTTCGACCGATTCGAAGTCGATGGGGAGGTTTAGCGAGTAGTGTCCTGTTTGCGGGTCGCTGATATTGACGCCGTTGAGCAGTATCAGCGTTTGGTCGAACGACGAGCCTCGTATGGAGATGTCGGCTTGTGAGCCGAAGGGACCCCGTTGCCTCAAGTCCACATTGGGTATAAACTCCAGAAAATCGACGAGGCTCTGCACCGAAGCCCTCTCAATCTCTGTTTTCCGCGCCTGCGTGATAGACCGCCCAATCGGCGCGAAAACATCAGGCGTAGCATCCGCGCTCACTTCCAACTCTTCGAGGTCGATGACCTTCAACTGCGCGCTGTCGGTTTGAGCAAAACAACGCTCCGAAGTAACCAGCATGGTATAAGTAGCGCACAAAACGCCAATCTTGACGCAGCGGTAAAGACTGTTGAACACGGAATACGATTTGTTGGTCCACCGCCTGAAACAGACCGGAACAGACCATCTTTTGTGTTTTGAATTCATTTGAAATAAAATTTTAAAATTAAAGGTGCAAATTAAACCTTTTTTTTTGAGAAAAACAAAATTTATTTTTCACTTTTTTTACTTCAATTTTTTTCAATCTCTAAAAAACTTCACCCCCAGCAGTGTAATATCATCAAAAACAGACTGATTATTTCCTTGCAGGTTTTGAATTATTTCATTGAAAACATTTTCAATATCGGGGGTGTGTTGAACTGCTGTTTCTAATACGTCAAACGCTTCTTTTACGCCGCTTTCGTCAGTATCTGACAGCAATTCAACTAATCCGTCGGTGTAGGAAAGCATCAGGCTGTCTTCGGTTATTGTAAGCGTTTTTATATTTGTGAACGGCAAACGTTCTAACATTCCCAGTCCGGGCGATGCGCTTTTCAGCATTTCCAATTTTTTGTTTTCTATTTGATAAAAAAATGTAGGCGTATGTCCGGCATTTGCATATTCGAGTTGATTGGTATCATAGTCGTAGCGTGCAATGAACATCGTGATGAATCTGTCGCCCTGCGCGCTTTCGTATACGCGCCGGTTCAATTTTTGCATAAGGCTATCCATCGATATCTCGGCTGTAAACAACGCGCGCAGTGTTGCCTGAAAATTTGACATCATCAACGCCGCTGCCATCCCTTTTCCCGATACGTCGGCAACGCAAAATCCTACTTTGTTGTCGCACAATTTGATAAAGTCGAAATAATCGCCGCCTACTTCGTGATGAGGTTTGTAGAACGACTTCATCTTTAAGTATTTATTATTCGGCAGGCTGTTAGCGTTTGGCACCAGCATGTTTTGCATCTGCGAGGCAAGTTCTAACTCTTTGCGAAGCGCTTCCCGTTGAAGGCTTTCCTGAAACAAACGAATATTTTCGATTGCTACGACAATGATGTTGGAAATGGTCTGAATGAAATGCAAATGTTTGATAACCGGACTCACTCCCTCGCCTTCTTCGATGTCGCCAATCAGCACGTATGCAACGGCTTTGTTGTTGTTGTATACCGGTATAACGATATCGAAATCCGGCAGTATTTCCAATTCGGAAGTAATAAAACTTATTTCATAATACGAAAGTAGTACCTCTTTCACATTGATAGCATTAACAACATCGCACGAAATACCGGATGAAAGGATACATTCCCATTTGTCACTGTATTTGAACATGACCACCTTACCTATTTTGAGCTGCTCGCACAAGATAGCCGCATAACTGTTGAGCAACGCTTCAACCGGCTGGTTGTTGTTGATTGCACGTGTAATATCAAGCAAAGAGTCTAACTTAAACTTGAGTACCTTTATAGATGTTTTTTCTGACATTATGTCTGATTTTTTCTTTGAAATAATTCGCAAATGTAATATAAATATATGGAACCAGTATGTTAATATATGTTAAAAAATAAAATCTTTGAAACGTTTTGAATATTTTTTGCATCTATTATAGTAGAAAGGTAAAAATAATTGTTATCTTTGCGAAATCTTTTTATTAACCTGTAATTTTGTACGTCATGAACAAGAAAATTAAAATTTCTTTCGCAAGGCGAAAGAGCATAGTCGCAAGACTTTACATAGCTTTTATGCTGTTTTTTATGGCTTCGGGTTGTGGCATGTATATCCACGACGACGAAAACGGTTTTGACCCGTTGCATCCAAATAGTAGTTATGGCGATGTTTCGATGCCGTTCTACTACTATTGGGATGAAAAGTTTTTTCTGAGGACAGTAACGGACCACATAGCCGTTGTGTTTGATAAAGATGCTGATACGGAACAATTACACGCTATAATCAGAAGTAGCTCCTTGCAACCAACTGACGTTCGTTTGGAGGAAAACATAAGTCACCGGTATGCAATACTAAAAGCCAGAAATAGAAACGTTATACCTCCGGCTGTCGAGTATTTCAAGGAGAGAGACGAGGTTGTTTCAATATCGTATTTGTATAGAGGGTACGATTCACATCCCGCACGTCCAGCTCTTAATGGTTACTTTTTTGTGGAGCTCAAAGAAACAACGCCTTTCGAGCTGTTAGAAGAACTGGCAGAGCAAAATAACTGCATGATAATGGGTAAACTTAGTTTGTGGAGTGATAGTGATGAGTTTAGTTTGTTTGTCCCCAAAACTTCCAAATTGAATGCAATGCAGATGGCAAATTTGTTCTACGAAACAGGGCTATTTGAATATGCTTGTCCTAATTTTATGTTTGCGTTAACTCCTGATTTTGTCCCTTAACAATGATTCAATTTTTAGCCTACAAGGAAGATGCGCCGATGATGTTTACTCATGCGTCGTTTTGGGTGTTCTTCTTGATTATGTTGCTTTTGTATTCATTTTTGTACAAGCGCAATGCGTTGCGCAATGCTTTTTTGTTCATTGTCAGCATCTATTTCTACTATAAATGCGGGGGATATTATTTCAGTTTGTTGCTCTTGTCGGTTTTGTTCAACTATACTGCAGGCTTGGTGATTCAAAGATTCAAAGATTCAAGGATTGAATTTTGGGACAAATTTACTTTGTTTATCGGGGTTAGTTTCAATCTTTTGTTGTTAGGATGGTTCAAATATGCTTACCTTTTTACCGAATGGATAAACAGCATTGCTGGAACTTCCTTTGAAGTAGAAAATCTTTTTGCGAAATGGAGCAATAGCATTAGCGGTTCTAATTTTGATATTTCAGTGATAATTCTTCCGGTTGGTATTTCTTTCTTCAGTTTTCAAGCCATCAGCTACATTGTTGATTTATATAGGGGAAAGGCGCCCGTTGTGCGCAATATTCTTGATTTTGGGTTCTATCTTTCCTTTTTTCCGTCGTTGGTTGCCGGTCCAATTGTCAGGGCGGCAGAATTTGTTCCGCAGATGTATCGCAAGTATCAATTGAGGAAAGAAGAGATGGGACATGCTCTGTTCCTTATCAGTTGCGGATTGGTCAAAAAGATGATTATTTCCGACTATATATCCATTAATTTTGTAGACCGCGTATTTGAGCAGCCTCTTTTGTATTCGGGCTTCGAGAACCTGATGGCTGTTTACGGATACACGTTGCAGATTTATTGCGATTTTTCGGGATATACCGATATCGCTATCGGCTTGGCATTGTTGATGGGCTTCAGGCTTCCCGCAAATTTCAATTCGCCGTATCAGGCTGCCAATATTGCCGATTTCTGGCGACGCTGGCACATTTCGCTATCATCGTGGCTGCGCGATTATTTGTATATCCCCCTTGGAGGTAACCGAAAAGGACGTGTAGTAACTAACGTTAATCTGATGATAACAATGTTGTTAGGCGGATTATGGCATGGCGCAAACATGAGGTTCATTATCTGGGGCGCATTGCACGGTGCAGCATTGGTTGTGCATAAGCTCATTTCGGCTTCGTTCAATAAACGCAAAACGACGAAGCGAAGTCGAACAGTATTCGGAACGCTAATTACTTTTCATTTTGTCGCCTTCTGCTGGATATTTTTCCGTTCGCCCGATATGCAGGCTGCTATAAATATGATAAACAAAATATTCACTCCCACGCCATTATTCTTGGTCAAAGATATGATTGCAGGCTATTATTTTGTTCTCGGAATAATATTGGCAGGATTCCTGATGCACTGGTGTCCGGCGCAATGGAAAGAATACATACGCGGATGGTATGTTTTGAGGCATACGGTATGGAAAATAATAATGGCGGTTATTCTATTTTTCGTCATATATCAAATGAAATCGGCAGCAATACAACCGTTTATTTATTTTCAATTTTGATATCGTGTTAAGTTAATTTTAAAATGGCGTATATAATTCATACCTTTGCCGAAATTTTAAAAAATAAAAAATATGGTAAAGTATAGAATAAAATTAACCGCAGACGAAGTAAGCGAGCTCAGTTCTATAACCAAAAAAGGTTCTCATTCAACTCTCTAATACAGAGCGGTATTAGTATTGTTGAATTGTGATGAGGGTGAACATAGTCTTGGAAAATCAACGCATAAGGAGATTTCCAATGTCTTGAAAATAAATGAGCGCACCATTGAACGTATCAAACAAAAAAGTATTAATCCAGTATGAATAATTAATTATTTAATACTCACAACAGTAATCCCTGTTCCGCCTTGTCTAATGTCTTCATCTTCGTATCTATCTACAATTGTTGATGTGCGCAGGTATTCGCGAATCATTTGCCGCAGTATTCCGTTGCCTTTTCCGTGCAGTATACGTACTTCGCCAATGTTAAGCATAAATGCTTCGTCAACAAGCACTTGCACTTTTGGTATTGCTTCTTCGGTTCTCATTCCTCGCACGTCAATTTGCGATTTGAACCGCATTCGACGCTCACCGACGTTGTATACTTGAATTGTTGGCGAACGCTCCGTGCGCTGTTTTTTTTGCTCGTTTTTCGATATTTTTTCCAATTTGTCCACATTTGTGCTACTCAACAGGTTTCCAAAAGCGACTACGATTTGTTTTCCGTTGATTTCTATTACTTCTCCCGTGGTGTTCTGTTCGTTTAAGCGCACCAAGTCTCCTTTGCGGATTGTTTTGTCTTTGGGCGGGCATTGCAAATTTCGCTCAACGTTGGGCGTTACCTGCTCTGTGCGTCGTTTTTCTCTCTCTTTTTCTCTCTCTTTCAATTGCGCTATCTTTCTGAGGATGCGTTCCTCCTCCTCGTCGCTTGTTTGTTGAGCGCCGTGTTGTTTGAACTCTTCCAGTTCTTTTCGCGCTTGCTTCGTTGCTGTCTTTTCTGCTTGATTTTCCTTAATTGTGCGTATAGTATTTTCTATTATGCGATTTGTGTCGGCTAATATTTTTTGCGCTTCGATGCGGGCGTTATCTAATATTGTTTTTCGTTCCTTTTCTATTTTTTCTAATTCGGTCATTTGGCTTTCAGATATTTTTTCCAAACGTTTCTCGTGTTGTTTCACTTTTTCTCGCTTACGTTCCCAGTAACGCTTATCGCGTTCAATTTCGCGCAAATGTTTTTCGAAGTCTATATGCTGATGTCCGGCTTTGTTGGCGGCTTCGCTGAGTATGTCTTCGCCCAGTCCTATTTTTTGCGCTATTTCGAAGGCAAACGAACTGCCGGGCTTTCCTGTTTCGAGGCGAAACATTGGTTTCATTTGGACGCTGTCGTACAACATAGCGCCATTTACTATGCCTGCTGCCGACGATGCGTAATGTTTCAGGTTGCCGTAGTGCGTTGTGATGACGCCCCACACGCCTTTTTCACAGATATTCGCAAGTATTGCTTCGGCAATAGCGCCTCCGATAACAGGTTCTGTTCCTGAGCCGAACTCGTCTATAAGGGCTAATGTGCGCGTTCCTGCCAAGCGCACGAACTGTTTCATATTTAGCAGGTGCGAGCTGTAAGTACTCAGGTCGTTGTCTATTGACTGCTCGTCGCCAATGTCTATGCATATTGTATCAAAGAGCCCCATTTCAGAATTTTCAGCCATTGGAGTAAGCAACCCGCATTGGAACATGTATTGCAATAGCCCTACTGTTTTCAGGCACACGCTTTTACCGCCTGCATTTGGTCCCGAAATCAACAGTATATGTTCTTTCGGCGTCAATCGTATATCCAAAGGTTGCAGTTCGCGTTTTTCTTTCTTGAAATTGATATACATGACCGGATGCATTGCTCTTCGCCATTCAAAAGCCTGTTGTTGTGTGAATATGGGTTTTACGGCGTTCATTTTTAGCGCCAGCAATGCTTTAGCGCGTATGAAGTCAATGCTTCCGAGAAATTCGAAGGCATCTAAGAGCTCGTTTATATTCGGACGCAAAAGGTCGGCAAAGGCGGTGAGTATTCTTACAATTTCGCGCTGCTCGGCGAAAAACAGTTCGCGGATAGCGTTGTTTATAGCCACAAGTTCGGCGGGTTCGATGAACGAGGTTCGTCCTGTAGCCGATTCGTCGTGTATTATTCCGTTAATTTTCCGTTTGAACGACGCATTGACGGGAATAACAGCGCGTCCGTCGCGGATTGCGGGGATAACGCCTTCTTCTATTAATCCGTCTGTTTGCGCCTGTTTTAGAATACGTTGCATAGTGCGCGATACAGTAGCCTGTTTTTCGGAAATTGAACGCCTAATGACAGCAAGCTCTGGCGAAGCATTATCGCGAATACGCCCCTGATGGTCGATAATGCGGTCGATGGCTTTGATTATTTCAGGAAAATAGCTCATATCGCCCATCAGGTTTCGCAACAGAGGATATTCATTGTCTTTGTTGCGAAAAAATGCGAGAATATTTCGTATCGTTTCCAACGATTTTTTCAGGGCAAAAACATCTTCAACGTTTGGGAAAGCGCCCTGTATTGTGATATTATGAAGCATTTCCGTTAGGTCGAAATAATCATGCGCAGGAAAATTCGATTCCATCAGACATATATTTCTCATTTCGGCTGTTTGTCCGGTTAGCGTATCAATTGTGTTAAACGAAACGCAGAACTTCATATTGCCCACATTTCTAATTCCTAACGGCGACAGACAAAGTTCATTCAACCATTCGCGAATACGCAGAAAACCTATTTTTTCTTCAAAATTATCGGGGTAAACCATGCCGTTTTATATAAAATATCCGTCCCCCTTTTCCATTTTCACATTGTTCACAAAATCTTTGATTCTTTGCTCCTCGTCTTTTTTGCAAATAAGCAGCACATCATCGGTATACACTACAATCATATCTTCAAGACCTTGTATTACAGCCAGTCTTTGCGGACATATATTTATTTCACATCCTTTTGTTTCATACAGGAAAACATTGTTGCCTACCACTGCATTGCGGTTCTTATCTTTCCTTTGGTTTGCAAACAACGAGCCCCATGTGCCGATGTCTGACCATCCGAAATCTGCGCAAAGCACGTACACATTTTCTGCCTTTTCCATAACGGCATAGTCAATGGAAATATTTCTGCATTGCGCGTATACTTCGGCAATAGCATCGGGTTCTTTGTCAGTGTTTAATTTGTCAATCTGCGCTTGGAAAAGGTCGTTAATGCTTGGCATGTAATTATCGAATGCCTGCATAATCGACTGCAACGACCAGAAGAACATTCCCGAATTCCAGTAAAATTCGCCACTTTCGTAGAAAATTTTAGCCATTGCCGATTCCGGTTTTTCGGTGAACGTTTTCACTTTTTTCATTTCGCGGCAGGGCATTTTTATTTCCGTTAATTCGTTCGATGTCTGTATGTACCCGTAGCCCGTTTCGGGACGGCTGGGCTTGATGCCTATCGTTAGCAACGCATTATTTGATGCTGTGAACGCGAGCGCTTGTTGGGCAACGCGCAAAAATTCCGCCTCGTTTGTAATCAAATGGTCAGAAGGGGTTACAACGATGTTGGCATTGGGGTTTTCAGTCAATATTTTAAAATTGGCATAAGCTATGCACGGAGCGGTATTTTTCCGCATCGGTTCGCATAGAACGCGTCTTTCTTCAATTTCGAGTTGCTCGATGGTAATATCTTTATACATTTCGTTGGTAACGATGTTGATATTTTCTCGCGGTACGAACGTGCAGAAGCGCTCGAACGTTTGCTGTAGCATCGTTTTTCCAACGCCCATAATATCAAGAAACTGCTTGGGATTATTCATCCTGCTCAGGGGCCAGAAGCGGCTCCCCACGCCGCCCGCCATGATTACGCAATAATTATTCTTATTCATCTTAATTCTTAATTCTTAATTCTTAATTCTTTCTCCCATTCCCACGCTGATTTTAGCGTTTCTTCAAGCGAAGATTGTGCTTTCCATCCCAATTCTGCATTAGCATACGAGGTATCTGCCCAGACCTGCTCTGTATCGCCGGCGCGACGTCCCACAATCTTATAGTTGAGTTTTACTTCCGTTACTTTTTCGAATGTGCTCACCAATTCCAGCACTGAGACGCCACGTCCGGTGCCGAGGTTGAACATCTCGAACTTGCATTTGTTTTTGTTTTCAATCAGTCGTTTTACTGCTGTTACGTGCGCTTTTGCAAGGTCTACAACGTTAATATAGTCGCGTATACACGAACCGTCGGGCGTGTTATAATCGGCGCCGAAAACTGAAAGCTGCTCGCGAATACCTATTGCCGTCTGCGTGATGAAAGGCACAAGATTGTTTGGAACGCCTATTGGCAGTTCGCCAATTTGCGCCGAAGGATGCGCGCCGATAGGATTAAAATAACGCAGAGATATACATTTAATGTTATCTGTTGCCGCAACAGTATCGCGGATAATCTCTTCGGAAACCTGCTTAGTGTTTCCGTAAGGAGAGGTAGCCGCCTTAACGGGCGCATCCTCAGTGACGGGAAGGTTATCGGGCTGTCCGTAAACGGTGCACGACGAAGAAAAAACCATGCCCTGAATAGAATATTGCTGCATCAATTCCAGCAGATTGATAAGCGACGCGAGATTGTTACGGTAATATTTCAACGGTTGCCCCACCGATTCGCCTACTGCCTTGTATGCGGCAAAATGAATAACTGCTTCTATCCCTTGCTGTTTTTTTAACAACGCTTCCGTTTTGTCCTTATCGCAGAGGTCAATCTGCTCGAAAACCGGACGAACGCCCGTTATTTTTTCGATGCCGTCGAGCGTCTCAATCTTTGAATTAGACAAATTATCAACTATCACGACCTCAAACCCCTCGTTGATAAGTTCAACTGCCGTGTGCGAACCGATATATCCGGTTCCGCCGGTGACTAATATTTTACTCATTTACTTATTTTGACGTATAAAATTTTTGCAAAATTATAAAAAAAAATATATTTTGAAGCAAAAAAACAAAAATTGTTGCATATTTTTTTATTTTCATATAAAAATATTATCTTTGTCGCCAAATTTATAAATCGAAAATGACATGAAAAATTGGAGCAATTTCAGTAGGGGGTTAGTCAAGGAAAATCCCGTATTTGTGCTTCTTTTGGGGCTTTGCCCTACGTTGGCGACCACTACTTCGGCAGTTAACGGCTTAGGCATGGGATTGGCAACAACATTTGTGCTGATTATGTCGAATGTTGTTATTTCGTTGATAGCGGGCTTAATACCCGACAAGGTTCGCATACCCGCCTATATTGTTGTAATTGCGTCGTTTGTTACGATGGTCGATATGTTGATGGCTGCTTATGTGAACGCGCCGGGACCTAACGGCGAACCGAGCCTTTACGACCAGTTGGGGCTCTTCATTCCTTTGATTGTTGTCAACTGTATCGTACTTGGTCGCGCCGAAGCGTTCGCATCGAAAAACAAACCTTTGCCGGCATTTTTAGACGGAGCCGGGATGGGGCTTGGTTTTGCTTTTGCGTTGAGCTTATTGGGAGCGGTTCGCGAAATTTTAGGAAACGGCTCATTCTTTGGAATAGAACTGCTTCCAAAAACAACAAATATGTTGATTTTCGTGTTAGCTCCGGGAGCATTCATCGCCTTGGGATATTTGATAATGATAGTAAACATGTTCAAAAAATCAAAGATTCAATAATATGCAATTGCAAGAAAAGACAATAGGACAATGGTTAGAACACTGGGCAAGCACAACGCCCGACAAGGAATATTTAGTTTATTCTGACCGTAATCTGCGTTTTACGTGGAAGGAATTTAATCAGCGCGTAGACAATATGGCTAAGGGCTTGATGTCTATCGGAGTAGAGCGCGGCACTCATGTGGGAATATGGGCTACTAACGTGCCTGACTGGCTTACGTTCCTGTTTGCAGGCGCAAAAGTTGGCGCTGTCTTAGTAACCGTGAACACGAACTACAAGCAAAGCGAGCTGGAATATTTAGTGAAAGATTCTGATATACACACAATTTGCATAACTGAGGGCGTTTTCGACGGCAATTATGTAGACATGGTTTACAAGATGATGCCCGAATTGCGGACGGCTCAACGCGGTTTTGCAAAGAGTGAAGCCTTTCCGATGCTAAAAAATGTAGTGTATATAGGTCAGGAAAAATTTCGTGGTATGTACAATACGGCAGAATTGCTGCTACAAGGTCAGAACATAGACGATGCGGCGCTCGAAGAAGCCAAAGGTAAGGTAAAACATACCGACGCGGCTAACATGCAGTACACTTCGGGAACTACCGGTTTCCCAAAGGGCGTGATGCTGACACATTATAATATTACGAACAACGGTTATTTCACCGGACAGGGAATGGGCTTTACATCCGCCGACAAACTATGTTGTTGCGTTCCGCTGTTCCACTGTTTTGGTGTTGTTTTGGCTACTATGAACGTTTTGACGCATGGATGCACTCAGGTAATGGTAGAAAAATTTGACCCGCTGGTAGTGCTTGCCTCTATCCACAAGGAGCGCTGCACGGCGCTTTATGGCGTGCCTACGATGTTTATCGCCGAGTTGAACCATCCGATGTTCGACATGTTTGACCTGACGTCGCTGCGAACGGGCATAATGGCAGGAGCCTTGTGTCCTATCGAGCTTATGCGCGCTGTTACCGAAAAGATGCATATTACGCACATCACCAGCGTTTACGGTCTTACCGAAACGTCGCCGGGCATGACGCACACTGTGCTTGAAGATTCTTTCGAAGCGCGTTGCACTACCGTAGGAAAAGAATATCCCTTCACAGAAGTGAAGATTCTCAATCCAGAAACGGGAAAAGAATGTGATGTAGACGAGCCGGGCGAGGTTTGTTGTCGCGGATATCTAAATATGCTGGGCTATTACAAAAATCCGCAGGCTACGTCGGAAATAATAGACGAAAACGGCTTCTTGCATAGCGGCGACATAGGAACAAAAGACAAGGACGGATATTACCGCATCACCGGACGTATTAAGGATATGATTATTCGCGGAGGCGAAAATATTTATCCACGTGAAATTGAAGAGTATCTATACCAGCTTGATGGTTTAAAAGACGTGCAGGTTGTTGCCGTTGCATCGCCAAGATATGGCGAAGAAGTGGGCGCCTTCATCATTTCTCATCAGGGAGCTGAACTGAGCGAAGAAATAGTTAAGGATTTTTGTCGCGGACAAATTGCGCGTCACAAAATACCAAAATACATTTTCTTTGTAGATGCGTTCCCATTGACGGGAAGCGGTAAAATACAGAAATTTAAGCTGCGCGAAATGGCGCTTGAAATTTTGAAGGAAAGAGGAGTGGATATCGTTTGATTCGCAAAAAATGTGTTGGTTTTTTTTGAGCGAGTATTTTTTTGATTTTTTTGTCTATAATTTTTATAAAAAGTAAAAAAAATCGTATCTTTGCCAAAAATTTATCAGTAGAATCAAAATAAATACATTAATTATTATGTATATGAATTATTCTTTTTCAGGCGTATTCGTTACGTTTCTGTTAGTTTTTGTCTTATGCGGAGCGACGTTTACGGCGCATGGGCAACGAATTACCGCGTTCAGATTTCAACGTGAAGCAACGGGTTTGTCGGCAAGTTTTGAGGGCAATATTGACCACGATGCCCGAACGATAACGCTCAGGGCTGAAAGAAACTCAACGCAGGGTTGGATTGAAAATATAGCGCAACTTCCGGCTAATTTTACGCTTGACGGCGATTACACTGTTACTGTCAATGGGGTTCCGCAGACGAATACAGTTACGCTGAACGATTTCCGTAGCCCTGTTGAATACACGATTGACGGCAGCGTTGTATACACTGTAATTGTCGAACATCCGCAAACAAGCGGACTTCCGACGCTTAAAATAGATACTGACCCTCCAAATCACAGTAATATAAATAATGTAGATTATACCCCTGTTACAAGATTTTCTTTGAGCGACCCAAATAATCCGACATATAACGTCAACAGAATTAACTTGAACGACGAAATCAGAGGGCGTGGAAATTCTACCTGGGAACCAACCGCCAAACAACCTTATCGTTTCAGGTTCAGGGATAATGTCTCTCTTTTTGGACAACGCGCACATAGGAATTGGGTGCTTTTAGCGGAATATTACGATGTAACGCTTTTTAAAAATGCTTTTTCGTTTGAATTGGGCAAAAGATTAAACACCCCCTTCACAAATACATATCATCACGTCCAACTTTACTTGAACAACTCATATCGCGGAGTATATACTGTAACAGAGCATAGACAAGCTGCTCCCGACGGCGTGGGCGCTCCGGGAAGGGTAGAAATTGATACGGAAAACGGGTGGTTAGCAGAGTTGGATTTTCGTCACCCTCACAGAAGAGAAGATTATGTTGCTGACGACCCTTATTTCAGTACAAAAAATAACACCTTAACTCTCCCCCTTCATATTAAATCGCCTGATTTTCCTATTACCGACCTTAGCGATGCAACAAATAATCACGTAGTAAACGACTGGAACAGATTGGCAGATTTGATGGCTTCAGAAACTTTTCCTGAAAACGGTTTTCGTGATATGATTAACATGCAAACAATAATCAACCTCTTTATGGTTAATACTATTGTAGGAAATATTGATTTCGACAATCCGGGCAGCGTGTTTTTTTATAAGGATAAAACCGGCAAAATTAATGGCGGACCAATTTGGGACCAAGACATTGGCTTCGGTTTCAGATGGAGCAGACCTGACGAAAACCCACACAGCGCCGGAGGCAGACCACATTTTACAATAAATGACCCGTCCTCGACTATTCCTGCAAATGGACAACGGTATCCGACTTACAGGTTTTTCAGACATTTTTTTAACGACCCCGAGTTTCTTGTAAAATATAAAGAAACATGGTTAAATAATCGCCAAGATATAGAATCGATGTTGGATTTTATTGACGAGATGGCAAGCAAACTAAGAAAAGGCGCAATAGAGAATTATAAAGCAATGTGGACAGTTCATCAGGTTGATTATGATTATTGGATAGGACAAATGAAAGAATACTTCACAGCACGGCTTGCCTATCTTGATGGACAATACAACGGAATAGACATTCCTCCTTACAGGTCGGGGAATTTTGATATGGGAACATTTTACATAGGTTCTGAATATCATACTCAGACGTTTACAATCGTCACATTATCCCAGGCAAGCAATTTGACGGCAGTAATAAGAGAGTCGGAATTATTAGATGTTGTTTCCGGTTTACCGCAAACATCGACGCCAACGGGAAACGGCGGATATTTAGCCCCAATAACTATTAAGCCCAAAAGTTCGCTTGAGCCGGGTATTGGATACAGAGCAAGAATTAGATTCGAGGGCACATATAATGGAGCGCCATTTCAAGAGGATATTTATGTAGCATTTGATGTAGCTCCCGATGCTCGATTAAAAAGCCTAACGGTCAGCGAGGGCGAACTGTCGCCGGTCTTTTCGCCAAGCGTAACGAATTATACAGTACACGTGCCGCATCATGTCGAAAACATCACCATCACGGGCGAAGCGAGCCATGCGGGAGCAACGGTGAACAATATAAACAACAGACTATTGAACGTTGGCGACAATAATATTTTCATCGCCGTAATCAACGGTAGCGCCTTTGAGACATA